>Ga0265294_10001144_pt1 | contig 35997 bp, 36 predicted proteins | sample MunlanPumphouse3_FD_192504 | JGI IMG/M metagenome (GOLD analysis project Ga0265294, IMG submission 192504) | Groundwater microbial communities from a municipal landfill in Southern Ontario, Canada - Pumphouse #3 | ecosystem: Environmental > Aquatic > Deep subsurface > Groundwater | place...
GGGCATTCCAAGGATTCTTGCCACATTTATAGCATTTAGAGGGGGAGCTTCATTCTTTTGTAAGCGCTTAATACTGTAGTCCATAGCCTCATTAAGAATTTTTAGCCTCTCATTAGCATCCTTAGGATTTTGAGCTTGGATTTTATCCAAATTTAATCCTGCTATACTATATTGCGTAACTTTGGGAAGCATTGTTGGTGCAGTAAAATGCGTTGCCGCAATACTCATATTTTTGGTGGCAGCAAGATATTGCAATACTGCTGAAACCAATAACTCACCTTCAATAGGATTGGTACCGCGAGCAAATTCATCTAAAAGAAAGAGATTGGTACCAGATTGCTGTATTGCCTGAGTAAACGATACCACTTCTCTCCCAAAACTACTTAAATCAGCATTATTATACGTCTCAGATTGATTATACCAGATATGTTTAAATAGCGGTAATTCTGCACTTTCACAGGGAAGGGGAATACCATAGTGAAGTAGAGTGCAAAACTGACCTAGGGTTTTTAAAACCGTAGTTTTACCTCCCATATTAGGACCAGTTAGAAGAGAAACGGAACCACTAAATTCATAATCTACAGGTTGATATTTTCTGCCCATACTTTCCAAATGTTGCTTTAGAGGAAGATTAACTGCTTTTTTAACTATGATTGCTTTTTTACGCCATACAACTGGTATACAACAGTTATATTTAATAGCGAAATTGCTCAAAAGAATTTTCCAGGCACCTCTTCTTAAAGATAACCAGCTTAAAAAAATACTGCTTTCCCATTCTCGGTAAATATCGGTCAGTTCTTGTAATACATAGCGTTCCTCTGCTTCCATTTTTTCCTGAAGATTATTAATTTTCTTTTTAAGTTCCAGACAATGTTCATCATCTGCTAACTCAAAACTATAATTGGCTACATTTTCTGCCGTTAAAATAAAATAGGGAGAGTGAATGATCCTATCAGCTAATTCTGTTTCAGCTCGTGAAATAGTGAAACTTTCTTTAAGATAGGGAATCTGCAATTCCTTTTTTGCTTTTTCCAGAAGCTGCTCATAAGATTCTTTTAGTTCCTGCATCAATTGTAATTGTCCACTCAAAATATCGCCTATTTCGTCAGAATAAGCAGATGAAATAACAAATATAGGTAAACCAAAACCTTCAGGGTCTAATATTTCAAAAAATCCTGTAAGATCCCTCACATTATCAAAGAGATCCAACCAGCCTTGCTTTTCCAAAAAATAGTATAATTGATTGTAGTAATAAATATATTCTTTAATTTCATATAATTGATGCATAGTTAAAATCTTAACATTTTTATGTAGAGGAAACTCTAAATTGGGAATAGCCGCTAAAAGTTCCAGCAAGGTATTCAATTTAGATTTATGTGCAGTGAGCTTATCTATAATTAGTCCTAATTCTTTGTAATGTATAGGTAAGAAATAATTATCGTAAAAATTTTCCGGACACTCGGTTAAATGCTCCTTTTTAACTGATTTAAGGAACTCACCTTCTGCTTCAATCATTTCCAATATCAGAGGTACACCCAATACTTCTTCAATCTGAGTGAACATAAAATTCAATCTCCTCTCTAACTTATTAAATTACTTCAAGTTTTGATTTCATTACCTTGTCAATCTTTTTGTGTAAAAGAATGATAGATAGTTCCTTCAGATGTGCGCCTTATACTCTCCGCATAAAGCTGGAAATTATACATTGGCTCAGGATGAGGAAAATTCCATTGATTTCTACGACCTACCGATATCCAAACTTCTTCTGGAAGAACTGTCCGAATAAATTCTCTACTGCTGGAACTCTTACTTCCGTGATGTCCTGCTTTTAAATAATCTGCTTTAAGTTCCTCAGGATAATGTTCCAGCATATAAAATTCTGCATTTATATCAGCATCTCCAGTAAAAAGATAACGCTTACCTTGATAATCCATCCTTACTACAAGTGAAGAACTATTGGAAGTAGCCGGAAAGAAGTATTTAGCTGGATGTAAAAACTTTAAACTTGCCTCCCCAATTCTATAACTGATTGTATCTTCAATACAGTGAATATTAATCTTATCCAAAAGACCATAATTTTCCCATTCTTTCCATCGCTGATCAGATATGGTTTCATCGCTTACTGCTATATTTTTAATTGGGAGTGAATTAACTATATCAGGAAAGCCACCAGAATGGTCAGAATCCAGATGAGTTAAAAGTAACCAATCTATCTCTTTTATATTCTTACGATTAAGCCAGGGAATTAATTTCTGAGATGCCCAGCTTTTTTCTGAAACTCTATAATATGGACCCGTATCTATCATTATGCTTTGACCATCATTGAGAGAAATTAATATACAATCTCCTGTTCCACAATTGAAAAGATAGATTCCCTTATCTGCTGGATGAAGAAATTGAGGAACAATGATAAGGACTATTCCTATCAGACAGATTATGAGTTTTTGCCAGCTTATCCTTAATTTCCTGAGCATAGATAGTCCACCAATAATAAGCAGAATACAACCTGCTAATTGCAAGCTCGTTATCCAGTAATTTTGGAGATAGAAAGGTATACTAGCCACCAACTCGGTCCAATAATTAAAGATATAAAGGAGAAAACGATAGGAATTAATCAAAGAAGCAGAAAGTAGATTTACAGCTGGAATAACTAAAATAAGAAAACTTAAAATTAAAATCACACCAGAAAGAGGAATGCCTAATATATTACCAATTATACCATTTAGCGAAGCAGTACCAAAATAATAAAGCGTTAACGGCATTACTGCTAAACCTACAACTAAGTTCATTAGCAATAAATCAAAAAAATTGTTCACTTTATTGCGTATATTGGAAGCCTGTATATCCTTTTCTTTTATCCATTCAATATGGGGTAGACCCAGTAATATCACTCCCACACATAGAAAAGAAAGCTGCAATCCTATATCAAACAATTGATTGGGATTTATTGCCGTAATTATTAACATACTTAATGCCAGAAGTTGTGAACTACCAAGAGGGATATTTCGCCAGCGTGCAATTATCATCAATCCTATCATTAATATAGAGCGTAAAACTGGAGGTGCCCAGTAATTCAATGCCGCATAAAAAATTATAAGAATAAGAAAAATTAATTCTGCTAGCCTGGGAGGAAAGAAGGCTTTCAAAACTATCATACATATTGCATAAATGAACCAGATATGAAGTCCACTTACTACAATCAAATGAATCATCCCACTCCGGATTAACTCATCTCGGTATTTACCTTTAGCAGAAATATCCGAAAACAGTAGTGCTTTAGCAAAATCTGCTTCATCTCCCATCTTAGTTTCCAGATTAGCAAGCAATTTAGTTCGCCATATCGCTATAGGAAATAGAGCTTTAGACATTTTCTCAGCTTTAAGATTTTGCCGGATGTAAGCACGAGGAAGTGATGGATACATATCCAATACAGCATCAGTCTCAGCAGGAACGATTTCTAATAATGCAGAATACTGCTGGCCGGGATTTAATTTATAATCACTATATAAAAGAAGCTTTTCCCGATTTTTAATACCAGCAATTTCGTATAATCTTATCTGATACAGATTTGACTTAGAAGATATGAGATTAGTAACTAAAAATCTGGAATCTTGCTGAATATGAGATTTAGTTTTAAATACTTCTTCTAAAGCTGAAGGTTGCTGAGCAACTGTCCATCGCATTCCACCTAAGAGCAGACAAATTCCTAATAATAGATATATGCGACCAGATTTAAAAAAAAGAGCCAAGACAAACAATGCCAATGCTATAATTGTTTGCCAAATAAAGGGAATAACTAATGCTCGGGATAAAGCGATACCTACACACCAAAAAAGAACAGGAAGAAAAAGAGGAGCAGGTTTATCGTTCTGAGTCATCTCTATCCTATTGCAGATATCAAGATAAAATAATCTATCAAAACACCCATTTGAGAACTGACCTTAAGAGGTTAAAATTGCCAATTCTAAGTATATAAAACAAACGCTTAGTATTATTTCCATTCTTTCATTTTCCTACCGTTTAATCAGTTTGTTTTCTTTTTATTTGCCCGACTAAGCTGTCAATAAATTTTACAACCAGCATTATAAGCTTCCTTGAAATAAATTGTTCACTCTATCTACTTAATCACAACTAAAGCAATGAATTATAATCTACACAGGATAACTCAATTAAACATTCTATTGCTTAACTCATCCTATATCTTTACTTAAATTCGCCAATCATTCTCAAATTTATGAGTACCTTATGTCCCATTTCAGACATAAGTTGGACATAAGTTGGACATAAGTTGGACATAAGTTGGACATAAGCTGGATATTAGTAATTGGTGGAGAATAAAAAATTAAATAATTTGAAGGGAAAGAGAAATTATAGCGTAAATAAATAAAAATAATTATGAACTAGGTCATAAAATAACTTGACAAAAATATATGGTTATATTTACTTGTTTTTCTAGACGCGAGGTGGAGCAGCTGGTAGCTCGTCGGGCTCATAACCCGAAGGTCGAAGGTTCAAATCCTTCCCTCGCTACCATTTTTAAAAGCCGGTGGAAACACCGGATTTTTTCTCTTTTAAATATAGTAGGGCGGTGTAGCTCAGCTGGTTAGAGCGTCGGAATCATAATCCGCAGGTCCGGGGTTCAAATCCCTGCACCGCTACCAAAAAATGCGCCAGTAGCTCAGCAGGATAGAGCAGCAGCCTTCTAAGCTGCGGGTCAGGGGTTCGAATCCCTTCTGGCGTGCCATTTCATTAGATACTTAAAAAATATCTTTGTGGTGGGTGTAGTTCAACTGGCAGAGCACCGGATTGTGGTTCCGGGCGTTGTGGGTTCGATCCCCATCACCCACCCCACTTATTTGATATGATAACATCAAATAAATATTTCTTAGGAATAGACATTGGTGCTTCCAGTGTCAAATATGGATGGGGTAATTGTAAAATAGGTTTACAGTATTTTAACAAAAAGGACCTTTCCATAAAATCGCTCTCTTATTTAAAAAATATTATCTCTGATATTTTAAATTTAGCTCTTAGTAATCCTATCGGGCAAAACATACAAGCTATCGGTATAGGAACGCCAGGCACAATAGACCTCAAAAATCATCAAATAGTAGGAATAAATCCCAATCTCCCATTTTTAGTAAATATAGATATCCGAAGCCTAATTCCTGATAATATAAAACTTCCTGTTTATTGGGATAATGATGCCAACCTGATGTGCTTTGCTGAAGCCTGGCAACGAAATTTTAAAAACGATATAGTAGGCATAACTGTCGGAAGTGGCATTGGTTGTGGATTTGTTCAAAAAGATAACATTTTCCACGGTTCTCATGGATATGCTATGGAACTGGGTCATATCTGCATAATTCCTGGAGGAGAAATATGTTCTTGCAAAAGAAAGGGTTGTGTTGAAGCTTATTCCTCTATGGATGGTCTTCGGAGAAGAATTAGCTTACTGGAAATACCCTTTTCTAAAACAGAATTTTCCTTAAATGTTAAAGATTTACTCAACCTTGCAGCAATAGACCCTAAAGTTTATAGAATAATAGAGGAAGGATTATCTATACTTGCCCAGGGTATTGCTAATCTTTCTGTTCTTCTTGACCCAGAAGTTATTGTTATAGGAGGAGGTGCTATGGAGGGAGCTTTGTATGATTGGGAAAAGCTTCAGAATAAAATCAAAGAATGTTTACCCTCAATAAATGCTCAAAACATCAAGATAGAAAAAGCTTTAGCAGGAAATAAAGCTGGAGTCTTAGGTGCCATTATTTTAGCAGAATCTGCTAATAAATTTGTTTGGGAATGAAATATGCATATATTATATTTGTAAAAACTTTAGGAGAGTGTAAAATGAAAAAGATATTATTAGTTATAACAATGAGTCTTTTAATGCTGACTATCTTATCAGCAGACGAACTCAAAGCCTTAACAGACATAGTCATTGATCCTAATCCGATGTATGATTTTACCAAAATAACCGTAAGCTTTGATAGCCCCGTGGAAGTTCAAATAAGTATTGAAACAGAAGCAGGCAAGGTGATTAAAACTCTTTATAGCGGTATGGTGAAAGATAATCTACAAATGGTATGGGATCGGATTGGTGATAATGGCACTTATACTCCTTCAGGTGAGTATTTTCTAATAGTTCGTTTTAACCAGCGATATACTTCCGTTAAGAGGACTTTGATACTTAAATAACCCTTTATAAATAGAACAATTTACCGGCAAAAGTATTTCCAGCGTGAGCTGTATTCATTTTTTACTACTCTTTTAGCTCTCCTATCATCTATTTACATTTATTATTCATTATAATTCAATATGTTAGAACTATATTATCTTTCTTTAACTGAGTTATTTCTTGACAGATTTTGAGAGTTATAATTTTATACTATCAGTTTGGAGAATTGTTTTTTATATTAAAGAATAAATTTTCCGAACCATATAACAGATTCGTTATTCTTATGAAGTATAGAATGCGGATTGTTTTAATAATGGAATAGTATGAAGTTATTCACAAATGTCTCTCTTCCGACAACCTCGGCTGCATTTAAACGGGTTAATGTCCTGTTTAATGAAACTATTATCAAGATTTCCAGTGATGAAATCCAATCAGATGAGCTACCAGAGGTTATAGACCTCAAGGGAAAAATTTTGCTCCCTGGAGGAGTGGATGCACATAGCCATATTATAACTGATAAAGATCCAGAAAAAAACCTTTCTCACATTACTAAATCTGCCTTATTAGGGGGTTGGACAAGTTTTGCTGAACTGAGTTATTTTATTCCAAAGCCTATATTCCACTTAGAAGACCTTAATTATTGGCAAGAACTGATAGAAAAAAATTCCTATTTGGATATGGCAATATGGGGTAATGTTGATATGGCTTCCTATCCTTATCATGCTGAAGCAGCTCAGCAACTTTGGTCTCATGGTATAGCAGGATTAGCACTTTTTTATCCTTCTCCTAATCATCACATACCCACCCTTTCTTTATCTGAGATAATGGACCTTTTCCTAGATATTTACGAATCTGATACTCTCTTTGCTTTTCAGGGATATGATTTTGAAGAAGATAAAGAATTCTCTTTCCAGTCACAAGACAATGCTATCAAGAAACTTTTACGACGTATTCAAGAGAATCCTATCCATATACCTCGTATATCTTTCTATCCTACTATAGAATTTCTTAACAGTATATATAAACGCACAGATATCTCCTATGCCCTATGTATTGGAGATTTGATGAAGTTTTTCTCTGGAATAGACCTGGATCAAGAGATAGAGCTGGATGACCCTGAACATCAACTTTTTGAACTTTTACGTACCAACAAAATATATATGCTTTCCAACAATGTAGAAGCTTTATCCCTACCAAAAAATGTTAGTCAGGCATTTCGCGGTACAACGGAAAAGCTGTTACCCTATTCCTATCTCTGGACGCTCTCAGAACTCTGGAAAAAGCGTAAGGTTCCACTTGCTACGGTGATTAAAATGACCAGCGAAAATTCTGCTAAAAGATTAGGACTTTATCCCATTAAGGGTTGTTTAGCAGCTGGCTCTGATGCTGATTTTGTGGTTTATAATCCAGAAAAAGAAACCTTCTTTAAGGCACCTGATGGCAGTATGCATAAACTGGAAGGAAGCATAGAAGAAGTATATCTGCGAGGAAATAGAGTGGTTCAAAAGGGAAAGGTATCGCCACCCAGTGGCTCTTTCCTGCTTCGTAAAAATTCCCCTAAGAGGCGATATAATACCACTTCTTGGATTTAAAAAAATTAACTGGAGGATAAATGAAAAATCTAGAATACCTGAAAAACTTGCTGGACGCTCATCCTGAGCTTCAATATGAAATTATTGAACAATACTGGACAACGGACTTCCTGCGTTTTTATCATAGCCAGACTAATTACAACATCAGCAAGGAAGTAACCTCGCTAAACGCAACTATCTATAAAGGCAAAAAATCATTCAGCTTTATGCTGGATAATGCTAATTCCCAAACTATTGACAATGCTGTGCAGGATGCTTTGTCAATAATAGATAAGTTGCCCGAAGACCCTTATTTTGTAGATTTGGAAAACGACAAAACACTTGCTAAACCAAGAGAAGTCATAAACAATATTGAGGTTGTTCCTCTAAAACTGAAAACTGAAGTTTTAGCAAGGATTGCAAATGCCGTTGCTCCATACAATTTTGATATTTTTGGCTCCTTCGTCTGTAACTATCAAAAATACAGGCTCGTCAACAGCAATGGCTTAGATAAGATCAGTGTTAGTTCTCCTTACTATCTGGAAGTTAAAGCGGTGCATAACAAATCTCAGGTAACTGTTGTGGAAGCATTCGGAGGAGAAGATTTTCAATATTTCCAGGAAAGGAACTTCCTAGACAAATTATTACAAAAAATAGGTTACTGTGCTTATGATATTGTAGATATAGAACCAGGAACTTATGATGTAATTTTAGCTCCTCGTTGTCTGGGTGAATTCACTCAATATCTTGCCTATGGAATGAGTGCTCGCGCTTTAGACCAGCACAGCAGTTTCTTTGAAGGAAAACTAAATCAAAAAGTATTCCCTGAATGGGTTAGTGTATGTGATGACCCTAACGATCCAGAAATGATTCACAAAGATTACGGTTCTAATGGTCATATCTATCGTTATCTTTCTCTTATTGACCAGGGAATCTTTCGTAACTTTATGTGCGATAACTATTATTCCCATAAGACAGGACTTCCTAAAAACGGAAATACTGGATCTTGCTTGAAAATTGAAGCAGGAGAAAAGACTTTAGATGAATTAATAGGCAGTATTAAACGAGGTCTCTTCATTTCCAGTTTACATTATATGAACTTTATCAATCCTAAAGAAACCTCTATCACCGGTCTTACTAGAGATGGAACTTTTCTTATTGAAAATGGGAAAATAACCAAAGTCGTTAATAATCTTCGTTTTACAGAAAAAATAGCTAGAATATTTGAACACATTCAGGCATTGGAAAATCGTAGTCATCCTGTTCCTTTCTCAGGAAACTATTCTATTTTTGATATTGAGACAGTAAAATCTCCTCATGCTCTAGTTAAAGACTTTAATATTTCTTCATCCACTAAAACAATCTGAGGGAAATAAAATGGAACAAATAATAAAACAAACCATACAAAAATTATCGCTTCCCGAAATCACTTTTGCGGATGTGCGTATCACCCACACAGATAACGAGTTTATTGCCTTTCAAAATGGTTACCTGCGTGCTTATGGCACTAATTTAGATTCTATCGCTCTCGGTATTAGAGTATTGATAAATGGTTGCTGGGGTTTTGCTGGAACCCAAGACTTAAGTAATCATTCTATAGATAAGGCTATCAATACTGCTATCTCCAATGCCCGTTATGGTAGCCTTTTCCAAAAAAATAAAGTGGAATTTCCACCTCTTTCTCCTGTACAAGCTGAATATGAACATCATCCTGAGCAGGACCCTTTTAAAATGCCTAAAGAAGAGAAAATAGGATACCTGCATAAATTAGCTGAAGCTATTAAACCTCAGGGGAAAATCGTACATTCTGTAGTCTATGCTATGTTTATGCGTCAGGAAAAATATTACACTAATAGTGAAGGCACCTATTCCCATTCCACCTATTACAATACCCTTCCTATGATGGAGGTATTAGCTTCGGATGGAGCTCAAGTTCAATCCCGTACCTGGCCTGGACATATGGGTGCAGGAAGAGCAGGATTTGAACTGTTCCATAAACATAAATTTGAAGAAAATACAGAACGAATAATAAGAGAAGCTACTGACCTGCTTTCTGCTCCTACGATTGAAGAAGATAAAGCGGACATCATTATCGGAAGTGGTCATCTTGCTCTTCAATTACATGAATCCGTTGGACATGCTACCGAGGCAGATCGTATCTTTGGAATGGAGATATCCTATGCTGGAAAGACATTTATTAAACCTGAAATGATTGGCTCCTTCCAGTATGCTTCTCCTCAAGTAAATATCTTTAGTGATAGCACTGACCCTCGTGGTATGGGATATCATCCCGTAGATGACGAAGGAGTTGTAGGAAAGAAAGTAGACATCATTAAAAATGGTATCTTAGTTAATCAACAAACTTCCCGTCAGATAGCTCATCTACTTGGACTAGAACCTTCTTCTAATATGAAAGCTTCTTATGGAGATGATTTTCCTCTAGTGCGTATGACAAATTTCTGTCTGGCTCCTGGAGAAGGCACCCTGGATCAACTAATAGCTGATACAGAACATGGTTATTTACTTGATTTCACTAAAACCTGGAGCATAGATGACAACCGTAATAACTTCCAATTCACTACCGAAATCGGTTATCGTATTGAAAAGGGAAAGATTGTCGGTATTGTGAAAGAACCAACCTATTACGGTATTACTAAAGAATTCTGGAATTCCTGTGACCGTGTTTGCGGTCCAGAAGAATGGGATTATCAAAGCACCTTCAGTTGTGGCAAGGGAGAACCAGGACAATCTATGCAATTATCACATGGTGTTGCACCTGCCAGATTCAGAAATATTGATGTCCGAGTAAAAATCTAAGAGTTATATATAGTCCCTTCTGAGGCTTAAGTTTAATATAGAAGGAAACTCTTTATAAAAAATGGTGCGTCGTAATATAAACTTTACGACGCACCCTTCTATTTAGATTTCACTTTTGAGAGGACAATTGCAAGTTTATATCGCCTGCAAAATATCCAGCCTCTATCAGTTATTATAAATTCCTCTCACTGCTAGGATGGCGTTCTTTCCATTGTGGACATCTCTCATAATTGGGTGAAAATTTTCCTTCACGAGGACCTAATCCTAAACCACCTCCAGGAAAAATAGATTGCAGTTTAGCTTTTTGTTCCGAAGTAAGCTCCTTCATTATCTGTTCCTTAAGCTCAATACGGTTATTAGCTCTGACCCGTTTTTTTTCGTAAAGCTGACTATTGAGAATCTTAGAGGTAGTATAATCTTCCTCTTTTAAGGCTTTTCTTAAGTCAAGCTGAAGATTTCTGATCTCAGCATTAATCGTATTCATAGCTTTTCTATGATTTAGTTGTAATTCATCCAGTTTCCTTTTTTGCGCATCGGTTAAATTGAGCTCTTTTAATGCTTTCTGAAAACCAGCTTGTCCGAGACGAATATTCATTTCTGGATTGATAATCACTTTGGATGTTTGATCGCTTTTAACATTTGAAGGAGGTGGATTTTTAGCGGTATCTTTAGCCCAAATTATGCCAATTAACATCAGAGCGATTAGTGTGATAATAATGGTCTTTTTCATTTGCCTTGTCTCCTTTGATTAATTTTTTTTTCCTGAGTTTTTAGTCTTGCCACTTTGGGGGAAAAATATTCTTTTGCTTCTTGCGCTGTCATAGTTTTACGCCATTCCAGCATTTTATAACCCATAGCTCTTTCCATCTTACTTTGAGCCTCTACAGATTTTTCAATTATAGCCCTAACTTTTGTTTCATCAATAGGATCCTTTGATAATTCTTCCATCAATTCTTTTTTAGTAGTTAGAAAACTATCTCTTAACGCTGCTATCTGTGGATCAAAGTTAGAAGGAGGTATAAATTTACCCCTCTCGCGTGGAGTTTGCCCATTGGGAGGTCTTTGATAATGATGTTCTATGTGATTATGCCGAAAAGCATTCATAAATATCAATCCACCAATAATTCCGGCATTAAGAAAAAGAGAGATAAGTAAAAGAATAGTCAACCAACGTTTACTCATTTATAATCCTCACTCGTTTGATAAAATAAATCCTCCATCAAAGTGCTTTCTCCAAAAACTACTAGATTCAAACTATCGGTTTGCGATAAATAATTGCTATAAATTGCGGAAGCATTCTCGGGAAGAGGGTTGACCTTGCTGTAGGCACTTTTCCCTATTGCCCAACCTCCAATCAAACTTAAAACAATCACCACTAAGGCAGGAATGGTTTGCCATCTCACTATGAAACTGTTTAGTACCCTTTTGCGCTCGTGTTTAACCGTCTCATCCAGAATACGATTATGCAACCAGCTTGGAAATTCTACCATTGTAATGTTTCTTAATAATTGCTGCAATTCACGGGCATCAGCTTCATATTTACGGCATTGGGGGCAATTTTCCAGATGCAGCTTCAGAGCTTTTTCTTTTGCTTCTGGAAGCTCATTATCAAGCTTTAATTCTATCAAATATTGAGCTTTACTGCATCTCACGGTTGCCTCTTTTCGTATTTCATTCTTAAAATCTTGTTCATAAATCTATACCTTTCCTTCCATTCTATCCTTCATTAATTTTTTTCGGAGGCGTTTCTTGGCTCTTACTAATAATGATTCTACAGCTTTGACACTTATCCCCAGTTTTTCTGCAATCTCTTTATAGCTTAACTTATCAAAATACTGAAGCTGTATGACACTAGCTAATCTTGGAGGAAGTTCCTTTATAGCTGAATGAAGCAAGGAATAATCTTTTTGATCATTCTTATTGCTCCTGTCTTCCATCCTTTCAAAGGTTTGAGGTTCAAAATTTACATAACGATTCTTTTGCTTCAGATATGTCATACTCTTATTATGGGCAATACGATATAGATAGGAAAGAGCAGTGGACTCATCTATATTATCAATATGTTCGTAAAAGGAGAGAAAAACCATTTGCGCTACATCACTAGCATCACTTTCGTCCCCTAAAAGGGAAAGCAAATAGTTATAAATCCTTTTCTCATTCGCTTTTAAGAATTCTGGAAACTGCTCTTTTTTCATTCTCCAACCTAATAGTATTTAAAAATATAAATTAATCTCCTCAAATTATCCCTGAGAACTGGTGTCAAGATATTTGGCTTATCGCAATCTCTTTTTCTTTCCTACAAACATTAATTATAAATTAGTTTGCTTTGAAAATAGTTTATTTGAACAAATATGCTCCTATTAAAGTAACTGCCGTCTTCTATCAGTTTGCTATCTTCTTTCTAATCAATATTCTATCTTATTGAAAAGATTGCAGGTCCCAACATTATCTCTTCCTTAACTGTCACTTAACTAATTAGGTAAGAAAGAGTCAAGAAAGAGCTAAGGAAGAAATAGAAAAAAGCTTTGTAATTGATATTCTAAAACGGAATCATTAATATCAGCTCCATGAATATAATATAATAATCCCAAAATATAACTTTTATCTTGCTCTATTTTACATTTACAATAAAGGAAAAGAGAAATTTTTACTTGGACATTAACGCTATTTAGATTACTATTATTCTATAAAAGGAGGTAGGGAAAATGAAAATATTAGTACTGTTTTATTCCACCTATGGTCATACTTACGAAATGGCGAAAGCTGAAGCCGAAGGAGCACAGAGTGTTCCTGAAACTGAAGTTCTTCTTAGAAGAGTTCCTGAAACTTTATCACCTGAGATATTAGAAAAGATGCATGCTAGCGAATCTCAGAAAATATTTGAACATATACCAGTAGCAAGAGTTCAGGATTTAGCTGATGCAGATGCTATAATCTTTGGCACTCCCACACGTTTTGGTAATATGGCAGCTCAGATGAAAACTTTTCTTGATGCTACAGGTCAGCTTTGGGCTAATCATTCTTTAGTGGGTAAAGTTGGTGCTGTTTTTACCAGTACTAATACTCAACATGGAGGACAGGAAACAACTATCCTGAGTTTTATGATTACTTTGCTTCATCACGGAATGATTATAGCTGGGTTACCTTATACCTTTGATGGACAAACTACGATGGCTGAAATTGCTGGTGGTTCTCCTTATGGAGCTTCTACTATAGCAGGTGGTAATGAACCTCGTATGCCGTCTCAAACAGAACTTGATGGTGCTCGTTATCAAGGAAGATATGTTGCAGAGATAACTGCTAAGCTTAAAAGTTGATTGTTATTGACACAAAATATAGCTCCTTATTAAGTGACTTAAGATAAGGAGCTTTTTATGCATCGGTACTTTTTCATTGTAATCTTTTTTCTCTCGGTTAGCTTAGTTTCTGCTAACACCATAGGAATCCTTTCTTCTGCAGAGATGGCACAATTAGTAGATATGTTGGATTCTGCGCGTTTAACCTCCAATTCCTTAAAGTTTGAAAAGGACTGGGATTTAAGTACTAAGTATAAGTTGAACAGGCAATTGAATCAACTTCAGAATCCCTGGTTAGCTTTAGAAGATATTCAACACATAAAAGAATTATGTAATTCCTCTAAAAATGGTGAGATAGAACAATTGCTTCGTGAAATAGGAGGAATTGCTTTCAATCTCAATCCTCATCAATTTTCAACTCTTTATCCTTCTGCAAAATCAGTTTATGCTGATCAGCTCACACATAAAGTAAAAAAGCCAGAAGATATATTTAAATGGCTGGATTTGCATCTCCAGAATTTTAAATCTGAATTTGATCAGGTTATACGCGACCTGAATGAAAAAAGTTTAAGGGAGTTCATAAGTTTCTGGCTCTGGCAATTCATTGAAGCTGAAGATACTCTTGCTTATAAATCCTATTTTACTCAGCGGAATCTCCCCAATTATAGTAAATTGAATATAGAGAAGCTGGAAAAGGAATTTTCCCGATTACATTTTGACTTGCTTTTACAAATAGGAATAAAATATCTCGCTCTTGCTGATGCCTTGACTGAACATTGTAACACCTTGAAATATGATAATAAAAAGCCCATCATTAAACGAACAGATTCTGGCTATATGATTATCGGAACTAAAGAAGATGATATCTATAAAGATAAAAAACTTTCACCTATCTGTTTTATGTATGACCCTGCAGGAAATGACCGTTATGAAATAGAGCTTAAAACCACTATAGATAATCCCTTCTATATCTTTATAGATTATCAAGGAAATGACCTTTATAGAAATCCTGAGATTGCTTCTATTTTTTGTAGTGAATATGGTTTTGGCTATTCACAAGATTTAGCTGGAAATGATATTTATCAGACAGGAGATTTTTCGTTTGCTTCCTTCATAGGGATAAATCTTCATCAGGACAAGGCTGGAGATGATTTTTATCAAAGTGGATTATTCTCTCAGGGAGCAGCAATGTTCGGAATTGCAGCTATCATTGATTTTAATGGAAATGATAGCTATAAAGCTACCTGTATGGCTCAAGGCTTTGGTAGTACTTATGGCACCGGTGCCATACTGGATTTTGCTGGAGCAGATATCTACTATCTGGGAGGGAAATATTTTCACGAACCTTTAATGCCTCTGGATTATCTCACCTTAGGACAGGGTATGGGCTTCGGTTTGAGGCCTGATCTAGCTGGAGGTTTGGGTTTACTCTTTGATGGCAAGGGCAATGATAAATATTTGGGTGGAGTTTATGCTCAGGGTTCTGGTTACTGGTATGCTACCGGACTCTTGCTTGATGAAGCTGGAAATGATATCTATAACGCTGTCTACTATCCTCAAGGCTCAGGTATTCATCTTGCCTGTGGCTTTTTGCTTGATGAAGCTGGTGATGACGCTTACTATAGCAGAAATGGACCAGGACAGGGTGCAGGTCATGATTGGTCTTTAGGTATCTTTATAGATAGTGCAGGAAATGATGCTTATTCCATTCCAGGTGGCAATGGCTTGGGATTGACTAATTCCGTGGGAATCTTTATAGATAAATATGGAGACGACCGCTATGAACGACTATATCCTCAAAATTATGGATATGCAAATTACTCTCGTAGTACTGGCGGAATTGGTCTTTTTCTGGATGCAGGAGGAAATGATTGCTATCCTGACACTCTGCAAGCTAATAATAGCACCTGGTATCTTGGAACCTACGGTATAGGTCGGGATATAGATTTGAATATAACTCCACACACTGAGATAGAAAAATTAGCTGAAGAAGCTCCGTTACCTAAGGAAACCGATAGCATAAAAGAAATCTTTGCTGCCGCTTCTGAATGGGAAGTTGGCTCTGCGGTGAAAAGAGTTCAAAAGGCTCGAGAAATTCTAATTCAACGAGCTGATGAAGCTATTCCCTATATTTTATCTAATAAAATTAATACTCAATCCTCACTTGAATACCGAGCTCTTGAAACCCTCGTAGCTAACTCTCTACGATTTATCCAGGAACTGTATAGGGTAATAGATAAAGAAGATAGCTTAGCAGCAAAGAATGCACTCTCTCTAATTGCAGCAACTAGAGATACTTTGCTGGTAGATTATGTTCAGAGACTTCTTAACCAGAAAAAATATGAGACTACCTGCATTGCTGTTCTTGGAGCTATAAATAGTGAAAAAAGTGTTAATCTTCTTAAAAACTATATACATCATCCCAGTGAGAGGTTCCGCTATCTTGCCGCTCGTTCACTAAAACAGATTAAACATCCTTCCGCTCGTGAAGCCTTAATGCTGATGAAAGATGATAATTCATTCTTAGTTCAAACTCTGCTGCGCAATCTACCTCCTGAAATATCCAGATGAATAACGAGAGAGAAGAATTCATCCATTTTCTGCAGGAACTTAAACTTTCAGATATAGATAAGATATTATCCAAATTTGAAATGTATTATCAGCTACTAATAGATTATAATCGGTATCTTAATCTTATTTCTCGTGCTACACCTGCCCCTGAAATCTGGACTTATCATTTTCTTGACAGTCTTCTTCCTTTAAAATGTATAGATTTATCAAACAAGAAAATACTGGATTTTGGATCGGGAGGTGGTTTACCAGGTATACCCGTTAAGCTGGTAGTTCCTTCTTGTAAAATGGTTTTATTAGATTCTACCCAGAAGAAAGTAAAATCTCTAAAAGAGATGATTTATAAGCTAAACTTAACTGATTGTGAGGCAATCTGTAGTCGTCTTGAGGATTATTACACCGAAGAAAGATTTGACTACATCCTCTGTCGTGCTATAAAAATGGAAAAACGCTATTTTAAACCTTTGCATAGTTTACTTAAACCAACGGGAACAATGCTTTTTTATAAGGCTCAGGATATCAGTGATATTAGTGATTTACAACCTAAGGAATTGATAAGAGAGAATTTTTCCTATGGCAGACGTGTTATTTATGCTCTTGAACCATCTCAGTTTAGATAATAAATATATAATATAATATAATATGGCTAAAGTAATTACAATTGTTAATCAAAAGGGAGGTGTGGGAAAAACCACTACTGCTGTAAACCTTGCTGCTGGTCTGGCAGTACTGGAAAAAAATACCTTACTAGTGGATTTTGATCCTCAAGGTAATGCCACCAGTGGTGTAGGTATAGATAAAGACAACCTTTCCTTACAAATCTATGATGCTTTAATTGGTAAAGTTCATATCTGCGATACTATCCTTCCTACGGAAACAGATAACCTCTGGTGTGTTCCTGGAAATATAGATCTCACTGGTGCTGAAATTGAACTGGTGCATGAATTTGCCCGAGAACAAAAATTGCGTGAAGCTCTTCAACCAGTTTTAGACCAATATGAATATATAATTATAGATTGTCCCCCTTCTCTTGGTCTTTTGACGGTAAATGCTCTTACGGCAGCAACTGACCTATTAGTTCCTATTCAGTGTGAATATTATGCTTTGGAAGGTGTAAGTCAATTGCTTACAACCATCCGCTTAATTCAAAAGAATATCAATCCTATCGTTAATATTATCGGCGTTCTACTAACAATGTTTGATCGCAGAGTGAATCTTTCCTTGCAAGTGGCAAAAGAAGTAAAGCACTATTTTAAAGAGAAGGTTTTTCGTACTATTATTCCTCGCAACATCAAGTTAACCGAAGCTCCCAGTTTTGGTAAACCAATATTCTTATATGATATTCGCTCTCCTGGAGCTATGAGTTACCTCAATCTTGCCACCGAGATTATTGAAAGGACAAAGGTATGAAAGAACATCTTGGACGCGGCTTAAGTGCCTTAATTCCTGATAAAGAAGACAGTGAAGAACTTAAATCTCATTTGAGTACCTTACCTATAGACCAAATAAAAAGCAATCCCTTGCAGCCAAGACTGGTTATAGATGATGAAAGCATAGGAGAACTTGCTGAATCTATCAAAGCTAATGGCATCATCCAGCCAATAATTGTGAATAAAACTGCTGGTTCATATTATGAAATTATAGCCGGAGAACGTAGATTACGTGCAGCAAAACTGGCAGGTCTGGACTCAGTTCCGGTAGTAATTCGTAGTGTGGATAAAAAAGAGCAACTTCAACTTGCTATTGTAGAGAATATTCAGAGGAAAGATTTAGATCCCATAGAGGAAGCCCGAGCCTATCAAACTTTAGTAGAAGATTTCTCTCTCACTCATCAAGAAATTGCTCAAATTGTAGGTAAAGACCGTCCCACTATCTCCAATTGTATACGACTTCTCAAACTCCCCATTGAAATACAAGCTCTAGTCTCGGAAGGCAAACTAAGCTCAGGTCATGCTCGTGCTATTCTCAGTATTGATCCCGATTACCAAGTTTTATTTGCTCAACATATTATTAAGTATCATTTAACCGTTCGTCAAGCTGAAGAGAAGGCTAAGACCTTCGTTCAACAACTAGAAAAACCAAAACCTCAAGAACCAAATCCAGAGCTAATAAAAAACCTGGAAAAAGAATTACATCGCTTTTTCGGACTAAAAGTTAAAGTGAAAGAACGAGGTGGTAAAGGCAAAATAACCCTTGAATATTCTTCACCAGAAGAACTTCAAAAATTAAAAGAATTAATAAAATCATTGAGAAGGACTTGATATGAAACGTATTATTGTTACAGGTGGAGCTGGTTTTATCGGAGCTAATTATATTCACAATCTATTTGAGAATCCTGGTTTCACAGGTTATGTGCTCAACCTAGATAAACTTACCTATGCGGGTAATCTGGAAAGTCTTAAGGACATTCAAGATAAATTTCCCGACCGCTATTTCTTTGAACTAGCTGATATTACAGACACAGAAAAAATAGCCTCCATATTTGAACAATTCCAACCAGATACGATTGTTAATTTTGCCGCTGAATCTCATGTGGATAGGTCTATTGATGGACCTATGGAATTTATTCACACCAATATCGTTGGAACTGCCGTGCTCTTAGAAAATGCTTTGCGTTACTGGCAAAAACTGGATAGAGAAGCACAAAAGAATTTTCGCTTCCATCATATTTCTACGGATGAGGTCTTTGGCTCTCTAGGAGAAGAAGGTCTTTTTACTGAAAGCACTCCCTATGACCCTTCTTCACCTTATTCTGCTTCAAAGGCAAGCTCTGATCATCTGGTTAGAGCCTGGAATAGAACTTTCGGTCTTCCTGTATCTATCTCTAACTGTTCAAATAACTATGGACCTTATCAGTTTCCCGAAAAACTCATTCCTTTAATGATTCTCAATTGCCTTGAATATAAACCACTCCCTGTTTATGGACAAGGTTTAAATGTTCGTGATTGGCTTTATGTAAAAGATCATTGTGAAGCTATTAATTGCATCATTCAGAATGGAGCTATAGGCAAAACATATAATATCGGAGGACATAATGAAATGAGAAATATAGACATTGTAAATATCATCTGTGAGTTAATAGACGAACTGCATCCTTCACCTAAATTGAAATCCTACAAAGAATTGATAACTTATGTAACTGACCGTCCCGGTCACGATTTACGCTATGCCATAGATTCAACTAAGATTCAAAAAGAATTAGGCTGGACCCCTAAAGAAACCTTTAATACAGGAATTCGTAAAACTGTTATCTGGTATCTGGAAAATCAAGATTGGTGGAAAAACATCCAGAACAAGAAATATCAACAACAAAGATTAGGACTGGGAAGAAACAACAACTCCACTACCTGATTTTCTTATTAAAGCTCTCTGGGTTCAGGTACTGCCTTATTTTGAATATCTTCTCTAACTTTTTCCCAAACCGTATCTTTTCCTGAAAAATAATCCTCAGGAGTAATCTTAATCCAGACATCAGGATACAGACTGTCCGAAGGATCTCTTGTATAATCCGGACGCCGAAAATATTGATATGAAACACCACAAAGGATACCGGTATTGGGTAAAGCAAAGCTAAGAATATCCCCAAAACAGGAAGGTTTACCACCTGTAGGTGTCCCATAAAGAGTAGCTAATCCATTATCCTGGCATATAGTGGCAAACATTACTGCAGAACTAAAAGTGCCATATCCGGTGAGAAGGATTATCCTTCCCTCAAAAAGAGGAGGCATAATAAGATTTTGCCCTAAAGTCCCTATTTGCTGATTAATATAACCTTCAGTTGTTATCCAGCGAATTCCTTCATCCACTTGTTTTATAACATAGGGCATAGTAAAATCTTCAATCTCTCTATTTAAGCCCTCTTCCAGCATCTTTTTAACTTCTTCTAAATCCTTATTATAATTCTTAAGCATCAATTCGCTGATACATACATCGCAAGTAAAAGTAGCTAAAGAATCCGGCAACTTACAAAAAGAAAGCAGGATATCACCCATTTTTGAATTGCCTCCAGAATTATTACGTAAGTCTATCACCAGGTTATTTATTTTAAGACTATCAATACAATTAAAAGATTGAATTAGAAAAGAATTCCAGTTATAGAATTCTTCCTCTGGATTATCGCTCTTGGTATCTCTAAAATGATTAAACTGAAGATAATAAATACATTTAATTAGGGATTACTTACCACATAGTTTGCAATGGCAATTTCGCTTGGATTCCAGTTTGGTTTAAAAGCACGAACTTTAAGAGTTACCTCTCCAGTTTGTGAAATAGTAAATTCCTCAGTATAAGGGATAGAATTCTGAGTGGGTTCTGTTCCATCAAGGGTATAATATATCTCTGCTTCAGGTGTGGTGCATCTTATTGTTATAACTGTCTCTGTCGTGATATTTCCCCCCACAGGAGAAATTATAGGGGTTGTAACAGTATTGTAATAAGTTACAAAATAGGTGGCAGTGGACACATTACTGGGTTCAAATCCCTCTTTATACGCTCTAGCTTTAACGGTGGCAGAATTTGCTCCTGCAGGAAAGAAATTGGGAATAATAAGTGGTCCATCATACAAACTGTCATTCTCCGTCGGTTCAGAACCATTTACCGTATAATATATGGATGTTCCATACTCAGAACTAGTAATGTAGATAGCTTGACCAGCTAAATAAGTACCACCTACAGGATTAAATACTGGTGCCTCCAGTTTTATTAGTTCTGTAGTTGTTTTTTTAGAACACGAAAAAGAATATAAAATTAAGACTAATATAAAAGCAAAGCGAAGATATTTCATAATGCACCTCTTATATTTTTTCATTTATCTCTCAGTATGATTATAATATTATTCTTAAACATAATTTCCTGTATATAAATCCTCATCTTACTGTCAATTTATTTTTTTTCACCCGATCTCTTTTTTATTATTTTTTGAGCTCATCCCAAATAAATACTATCTCGGACTATTGATTAATGACATTTAGAGATTGCATATTAATAACTTATTGTTCTGCTGTATCAACACTGGTTTCAAGAAGCTTAAATTACCTTTATTTATTCATAATTCGCCTAAATTTAAAAATATCTTTATATACCATTTCAAAATAATTTTTAAAAATCTTTAATTTTATGTGCGATATATAGATATAGACCTAATGACTAAATTCCAAAAATCTTATATTAGTGGTTTAACAAGTTTATACTTTTAAAGATATAGAATATGAAACTAACTAATTATAAATAGTTAAATGATTTAGCTACTTGACAAAATGTTACATCTCAGAAAAACTATCTTTTGAAAAAAATGAAAAAGAAAGTAGAAATGGAAGATTATGGCGTGTTTAAAATGATACAGCATACAGGATGTGGAAAAGTTGTGGATAACTTTATTGGTTCTAAATTGGAAAATGAATCAGAACTACGGTTATCTTATTGATTAATAATGAATAATGAATCAGGAAAGGTTTGAGGATAAGCTACTCCTGATTTTGTGGATAAATAAATTTAAAGTTTTAGGATGGTTAAAATGGATCAGGATATTTGGCAGAATATTTTAGATAAGTTAGAGGAGAACATCAATCCGCAGAGCTTTAGAACCTGGTTTTCAGACACCAAGTTAGTTGATGTTTCAAACAATGAACTTGTTGTGAAGGTCCCAACTCAGTTTGCTGCAAACTACCTAAATCAGAACTATACTGATACCTTAGGAGAGATAGCTTATGCGTTATATAAGCAACATTATAAGATAAAGTTTATTTCTCCTCCTCACTATGTAAAAAACAATTCTGTTAAAACAATAGATTATTCGGATAACCGGGTTATGGTTAATACCAAACTCAATGAACGATTTAGTTTTGAAGAATTCGTAGTGGGACGGAATAACAACTTTGCCTATTCAGCAGCTAAAGCAGTAGCAGAAGCACCTGGTTACACCTATAATCCTCTTTTTATCTATGGAGAAAGTGGAATGGGAAAAACCCATCTAATGCAAGCAGTAGGAAATTATGTAGTAAAAGAGGGTCGCAATTGTTCTATTTACTATACTACTAGTGAAGAATTTACCAATGAGATGATAGAATCCATAAGAGCTAATAAGATGCCAGAATTTCGTTCTAAATACCGTAAAGTAGATTTACTTCTGGTAGATGATGTACATTTTCTATCTAAAAAAGAAGGCACTCAAGAAGAGTTTTTTCACACTTTTAATGCCCTTTTTGACAATCGTAAACAAATAGTTTTAACTTCCGACCGTCCTCCAAAGGATATTCCTGATTTAGAAAAAAGATTGGTTACCCGGTTTGAAAGTGGTTTGCTTTGTGACTTAAAGAATCCTGATTTTGAAACCCGTGTGGCTATCCTAAGAAAAAAAGCAGAACCAGAAAATATTATTCTTACAGATGAGGTTTTCTCTTTTATTGCTGAATCTATTACTTCCAGTGTGCGTGCTCTAGAAGGTTCTCTTATCCGTATCTTAGCTTATGCATCTTACAATAATCTTAATTCTGAAGATTTGGATGTAGATACGGTTCGTTCTATTCTTAGCGATATGATATCTGAACAACACAAAGAAATAACCCTTGATACTATCACTAAAGAAGTATGCTTGGCTTATAGTATAACTATGACTCAAATTATGGATAAAACCAGAAGACAACAAATCTCTTATCCCCGTCAAATTGCTATGTATCTTGCAAATTTACTTATTCCTCAGCTTTCTTTAAAAGAGATAGCCGAGTATTTTAAAAGAAAAGACCATACGACAGTTATTCATGCTAAGAGAATGATTGAAAATCGCTTTCGTGAAGATATAAATTTTCGCTCTCATATTGAACAACTAATCAAAAATATAAAATCATAAAATTAATATGAAGTGGATAAGTGGATATTTTCTGTGGATAAATGTGGATAAACTCATATATAAGATTATTCTTTTAGGGGATTGTGGAAAACTAGGAATTTTCTATGAACTTACCCACAAATTATCCCCAAGAACGCTTCAAAATTAATAAGCTTTATTTCAATAGGTTTAAAAAATACTTGACCTATTATCCACTTATTCACATTGCCTACTTATACTACTTTAAAAGAAAGAATATTTAATAAACTAGGTATTATAGGTAATATATGAAAGCTATTCATCTTTCAAAATTGAGATTACTCCTCGTTGCAACCTTATTTTTTGCGATTCTACTTAGTAGCTGTATTAAAGGTCATAATCCAACGGGAAATAACTGGTCTAATGTTAGACCTATGACTTATACTACAACTTTAAATGTAGTAGCTGGATATAGTTTTCCAGGAACTGTTTCTATAAAAGGAACCGAAACCAGTTTAGTGTGTGGAAATTATAATAATATTGAATCTGTTGCTTTTATGCGTTTTACGAATCTTCCTTCTGTTGAAGATTTTCATATACCAGCAGCTTATCAAGATTCTACCTATCTTAGTCTTGTTCTTACCCGAAAATTTCCTACTTCTAACAATCCAGTAGAGTTGAAAGTTTATAAACTAAATCAAAGCTGGGCTGCCGATAGCACTAATCTTATACAAGATTCAAATTTGACTCTAATCACTCCTCAATCATTTACCATAACTGATACTATTAGCACATCTGGAACTCAAATTAAAATACCCATTCCTCTAGAAGCTTTAGAACAATGGACTTCAGAAGCAGATACTCTGGGATTGACTTTAGCTATAAAAACAGGAGAGGATTCCTATATAGAAATTAAATCTCTGGAATCTGGTTCTGGACCAAAACTCCGATTTCTTTACAGAACCAATGAAGAAGAACAAACTGAAAAGAAATATGAACAATATTGTACCAAGGATAGTTATCGCATTGATGATGATATTGCCCCTATACTTACCGATCAATGGGTATTAAACAATATTCCTCCTTCCAGATTGTTTTTATATTTTCCTCTAGATTATTCATTGTTTCAGGATGAAGAGGGAATTTCACTTAATGAAATTCAACTTAAGCGAACTACTATTAATCGTGCAGATCTTATCTTCTATGTTAAAGAAAATCCTTATTATGATACCTCCACTCAGTATAGTATTAGAGCGGATAGGGTTAATGATTCTTTGGATATAAGTGAAGCTATAGCAATTTCTGATGATCAACTTGCTTCTGGAATTACCACTCAATCTTATATTAAAGGAGATAGTTTAATAGTTAATATAACTCCCTTAATTCAAGCTTATACTTCCCAAGATAAAGAAAATTATGGGATAGTTATAAGGTCTATGCAAGAATTAAAGAACTACGGAAAGATAGAATTTTGGCATTTTAATGATAGTAACATTCCTCCAGAGAAAAAACCAAAACTAAGAGTAACCTATACCCCTCCTTTTCTTTAAAATATGAAAAAAATATTAAACTTAGTAATACTAATATTTATTCTATGCTCTGGCTGTGAGCTAAAAAAGGGAAAAGAAGAATCAACTCCATTAGCAGAAGTTAATGGAGAAATTCTAACTTTAGAATCATTTCGTTCTCTTTACACAGAAGAACAATGGAATAATTTAAGTGAAGCTCAGAAAAGGAAGGAAATAGAAAATTGGGTCAATCTAACAGTTTTGGCGCAAGAAGCAGATAGAGAAAAAATTAGTGAAGAAAAAGCTACTAAACTGCGTATAGATTATGCCTTAAAAAAAGTTAAGGCTAATGCTTTACTTGCCCAAAGATTGGCTAATTTAACTATCAGCGAAGAGGAAATGTTTAATTATTATCGCTTACATCAAGCAGATTTCAATAGAAAACTTATGGAATATAATATCCAAAGGATACTCTGTTCAGATGAAAATACCGCTAAAGCACTTCTAAATAGAATCAAAAGTGGAGAATATGATTTTAATCAGGCAGCACTAGAAAATTCCTTAGAAGAATTAAAATATAAACAGGGAAGAATGGGTTTTGTCTCTGCTAATGGTCCCGATTCTCTATTCTGGAAAGCTGCTCAGAAACTTGAGATTAACGAACCAGGCATAGTTACAGTTAATAATAAAACTTATATCATCCGTTCCACAGAACAAAGAGAAGGAAAGCAAGAAGCCACTTTTGTAGATTACCGTAAGGAAATCTATGACCTACTCTTAAAAGATAAGAAACAACAATTATACAACGATTTAGTGCGTGAACTAAAGATGAAAAATAACAATATCTACTACTATTATTAATCTTACAAATTAAAAAGGAATATAATGAAAAAAATAATTCTAATCGTTTTAACTTCATTCCTCATTTTTGCACTTTCGGCAGAACTGGTTGATCGTATTGTAGCTAAAGTAGGACCAGATATTATTCTATTAAGTGATGTTTATAAAATGATGTATCAAATGCAAGCAGCAGGAATACCTAAAGAATATATTTCTCAAGATATGGCTTTACAAGAAATAATAGAACAAAAGGTTATTTCCCAGAAAGCTAAAGAACTGGGCATTAAAATTGATGAAGATAAAATAAAAAGATATGCCCAGAACTATCTATCAGAAATGAAATCTCAATATCCATCTCCTCAAGAGTTCCAAGCTGCATTAGCAAAAGAAAATCTCACGGAAGCTGAATTATTAGAATATTTTATTGAAGAAATTAAAAACAGCGCTATGTCACAACAATTAATTGACTTATATGTAAGCTCGCAAGTCTCTGTAACTGAAGAAGAAATGCAAGAATTTTATGAAGCAACTAAGGATACTATGGCTGTGAAACCTATAACCTGGGAAACCGGAATGATAATGTATAAAATTACTCCCAGTAAAGCAACAGAAGATTTTATTTATAAGCAGATGCAAGAAATTAAAAAGAGAATTGACGCAGGAACGGATTTTGCCTCTTTAGCAAGTGAGATAAGTGATTGTCCAAGTAAAATTAGAGGCGGAGATTTAGGTTACTTTAGCCGTGGAATGATGTTAAAACCTATAGAAGATACTGCTTTCTCAATGGATGTAGGAGAAATATCTGACATTATTCGCAGTGAGAATGGTTATCATATCATAAAACTTACTGATAAAAGAAGAGATGAAGTGCGAGCAAGTCATATACTAAAACTAGTTCAACCCACAAAATCAGATAGTTTAGCTGCCTATGCAATAATGGAAAGAGTTCGTGAACTTTATGAAAGTGGACAAAGCTCTTTCACCGAACTTGCTTTACAATATTCTACTGATCCAGATGTGACTAAAAATAAAGGTATTATAGGTGAGTTAGCAGAAAATGAATTTCCAGAACCCTTTAAAAGCTATATTTTAGCAACTCCTGTTGGAAAAATGACTCCTGTCATAGAAAAAGATGGGACACTATATCTTTTTGTCCGTCTAAAAGAAATTCCACCCCGTATTTTCACCTATGAAGAAGTTAAAAACAAAATCTACAATGTTCTTTACCAGTATAAGTTACAATCAGCATATAATGAATGGATAAATAAATTAATAAAAGAAACTTATGTTGAAATCATTAAGCAATGAATTCTAAATCCTTATCTTTGGAAACCTTCCTGGCTTCTGTTTTTGGAGTAGGATTTATTCCTTATGCTCCCGGGACCTATGGCACTCTTGTGGCAGCAGCTATTTATCTTCTGCTTCCGCAAATGTTATTCTCAGGTAAAGGATGGATCTGGTACAGCGGATTTCTAATTATCTTAATTGTCTTAGCGGTATGGTTAAGTTCTAAAGCAGAAGAAAAGCTGGGAAAAGACGCTCCTCAAATAGTGATTGACGAGGTATGCGGTTTTTTTCTAAGTGTTTTGCTATTACCTAAGTCGTTTTTATTGGCTGTTTATGCTTTTGTTATTTTCCGGGCTTTGGATATTGCCAAGCCATTTCCGATTAAGATTTCACAAAAAATTCCCAGAGGTTGGGGTATTGTTATAGACGATTTAATAGCAGGAGTCTATACTAATATCCTGATCCATTTTATAAAACTTATAGCGCCAAAATTCTTTGGCTAAAAGGAGAAAAAATGATATTTAATCTACTTCAAGCTGCAACCAACAGTGCACAAGCAAAACAAAGTTCTGGTGCGAGCGGAATGAGCACTTTAATTATTCTAATTCTGCTATTCGTGGTTATGTATTTTCTAATGATTATGCCACAACAAAAAAAGCAGAAAGAATTACAAAAAATGCTGGATAGCCTGAAAGAGAATGATAAAGTGATTACAACTTCCGGAATCTATGGACGTATAGTATCCATCAAACCAGATAAGAATACGGTTGTCCTGGAAATAGATGATAATAACCATATTAGAATTGAAATCCAGAAAGGTGCTATTGCCAACATTGTAAGCTCCAGCGAAAAAGCTAATGCTTAATAAGTCAAATGTCCCGTAAACCTAAATTATTACCTATCCATATCTATGGCGATAAAGTCCTCAGACTTAAGTGTGAGGAAGTGCAAGTTATTGACGAAAACATATCCCAATTTGCTGAGGACCTTATCGCTACTATGTATCAATGGGATGGCGTTGGACTTGCTGCTCCTCAGGTTGGTGTTAATAAACGTATTATCGTTATTGATGCGGAAAGAAAAGATAACCCCAAAAAACAATCTCCTCTAGTTATGATCAATCCTATAATTGAAGAAAGTAGTGGAGAAACTGAAACCGAGGAAGGATGTATTAGTATTCCTGATATTTATGCTAAAGTGGTTAGACCATCAAACATAACTGTTTCCTATACTGATATAAAAAACGAACAACACAGAATAAAACTTTCAGGATATCCAGCCGTAATTGTTCAACACGAATGTGACCATCTGGATGGAATTCTATTTACTGACCATTTAAGTACTATTGCCAGGTTGAAAATAAGAAATAAGTTGAAAGAATTACAAAAGAACACCGTTGATGGAGTTAATATCCGTTGCGAAGAATAAGATAGGAAAACCTATAATGAAGATTATATTTGCTGGAAGCTCCAAATTTGGCATTCCTACTATTATTAAACTTAAAGAAAAGCATCAGTTATTACTAATTATTAGCCAGCCAGATAAACCAGCAGGACGCAAACAAAGAATTAAACCCTGTCCTATTGCTCGTTTCGCTAAAGACCAAAAATTGGAGCTTTATCAACCTAAAAGTATTAATTCCAGTGAAAGTATAGCAAAAATTAAACAATTAAATCCTGAACTACTTATAACCGCTTCCTATGGTGAAATAATTAAAAAAGAAGTAAGACAAATTCCTCTCTTGGGTGCCATTAACATTCATCCATCTTTGCTTCCTAAATATCGGGGTCCAACTCCTATTCAAACTGCTCTTCTTAATGGAGAAAACAAAACAGGAACTACTATTTTTAAGCTTACCTCTCGTCTGGATGCTGGTCCAATCTTAGCCCAAAGAGAATTAGTTATCCAGTCAGAAGATAACTTTGGCTCTTTAGAAGAAAAACTGGCTAATATATCAGCTGAATTACTAGGGGAAATTCTACCTGCTATTAAAGATAAAACTTTAACTGTGAGACCGCAAAATGAAAACTTAGCTTCCTACACACATAAATTTGATAAACAAGATTTATGGATAAACTGGAAAGATAAAATTAGAAATATATTTAATCAGATTCGGGCATTTTCTCCTCATCCAGGTGCAAGAACATTTATTCATAATACTAACCTCAAAATTCTACAAGCAGAGATGTATGACTTTTCTATAAATAATAAAACAGGGACGATTGCAGGATTTATTAAAAATAAAGGTATTATAGTTAATTGCCAGGATGGTAAACTCTTAATCACTAAAGTACAGGCTGAAGGAAAGAAAGTTATGTCTGCCTGGGCTTATCAATTAGGTGCAAGACTTTCCGAAGGGGAAAGTTTTGAACCATTTAATAAAGTATTTTTCCAAAATTCTTAAAGGGAGGAATTATGAAAGATCAGGACCTTTACCTCTCAGTTATAAAGTTTCCCGCTTTTGTTAGCATCAGTCTGCTCATTATAAGTGCTGTATTTCTGATAATATTATTTAGTGTTTTCGCTCAACCATTACTGGCTAATTGGGTTAGAATACTTTTTATTATACTACTAGCCATACTTATTTTTATTATTTTAGGCTGGATAATTACCCTCTTCTCTACTCATACCAGATTAAAACCTCGCTGGCTTCAAAAGCTTAGTAAATGGATGCTTTTTAACATTTATTACCCCCTAGCTAAAGGCTTAGCTTATATTACTTTCTCCTCCAAAAAAAATCTGATTATATCATTCTTATACTTCAATAATGAGATAGTTCTTACCGACCAAAAAGATATCCGTAACATAAATATTCTTGTTCTACTACCTCATTGTCTTCAGAAAGATGATTGCACCATTCGCATTACTAATGATATTATCAAATGTGAAGAATGCGGAGGATGTGATATAGCTAAAATTAAGAAGCTTATAACCGAACATAATGTTGATGCCGCTGTTGCTACAGGAGGTTTTTTAGAGAGAAAAATGATTGCAGAAAAAAATCCTACCGTTATTGTTACCGTTGCTACAGCTCAAGAGCTGGTTAATGGTCTAAGAGACAACTGGACTTATCCGGTTTATGCCGTCTTAAATGAACAATATACAGTTTCTAATGAAAAAACTCCGGTAAACATATCTTTTGTTGAGTTTGCTATAAAACAGTTTAAATAGGAAAATTTATGAAAACATCAGATATCATCATTATTGCCCTGGCAGTCCTTATTCTTAATGCTGGTATCACGCTAGTGCTTATAAATCAGAAGGAAACTAAATCTCCTACTTCTACTACTACTATTGTTGACCCTTCACTCAATCAACGCCATAATGAAATTACCGCTGCTGTTCAATTAGTGGAACCAGCCGTAGTAAGTGTTAATGTTACCAAAACGCAGCTTATTAGACCTGGATTTGGATTCAGTATATTTGATTTCTTTGGAGATATACCCATACAAAGAGAAGTAGTAAGTATCGGAAGTGGCATCATTTATGATGAAAATGGATATATTATTACGAATGCTCATGTGATAGAAGGTGCATCAGAAATAAAAGTTGTGCTTCCGGATAAACGAGAATTCATCGCAAAAGTGGTAGGAGTGGACAACACTTATGATATAGCTAAATTGAAAATAGATGGTAATAATTTCCCATATGCAAAACTTGGAACTGCTAAAGAATTACTTATTGGTGAATGGGCTATCGCTTTAGGTAATCCTTATGGATTTATGATGAGTGACCCTAAACCATCTGTTTCCGTCGGCGTTATTTCAGCGCTTAATAGAAGTTTTCAACCCCAAAATGGTCATAGATACACCAATATGATTCAAACTGATGCAGCTATTAATCCCGGTAATAGTGGGGGTCCTCTGGTAAATGTTAAGGGTGAAGTTATAGGTATTAATACCTTTATAGTTTCAGGAACAGGAGATAATATAGGCATTGGATTTGCTATTCCCATAGATAGAGTTAAAGCAATTATGAAAATCTTGTAAATCAATAACATCTCATACGAAAATTTGCTGAACTGAAATTGGGCTAATTTCTGATAATATAGAAAGTAATAAATTTACAAGATAAGCAGCTATTTTTTCCTTGCCAAAATATCAAATTAATTTATAATATCTTTAAGCTCACGGGAAAATTAGATGTTCGCTGCTACTGAAAAGTAGGAGAGGAAAGTCTGGACACCAAAGGGCAGGATACTTCCTAACAGGAAGCTGCAGTAATGCAGAGCTAGCTCCACAGAAATAAACCGCCTGAAGCAGCGTTTTAATAAAATCTACTTCAGGTAAGGGTGAAATGGTGGTGTAAGAGACCACCGGGAATCTTGGTGACAGGATTTGCCAGGAAAGCCTTATCCGGTGCAATGCCAAATAGAGAAGTCAGGAAGTGTTGCCCGCACGATTATGGCTTCTGGGTAGGCAGCTAAAATCTATTCGTGAGAATAGATGTAGAGGAATGGACATCAACCTCCTTAATGTAAGAGGTACAGAATCCGGCTTATTATTTTCCCGTGAGTCTCACTTTTCAGAATAATAATTAATCTCCAAAGCATATCTGCAAGTTTTTATAATAAAAAAATTAATTTCTGCTAATCCTTTCTTAATTTCGCCAGCTCGTTATTGATTTTTTGTATCTTGAAAGCTTACATATGATTAATTTATGTCCAGCTTATGTCCAGCTTATGTCCAGCTTATGTCCAAGTAATGTCCTAATCGGATATAAGTATCTCATTAACTACAGATTATCTAGCTATTTCAGTCACTTCTAAAAGCAATAAATATAACGGTTTTATCAAATACAATAGGTTAAAAGATTTTTCCCCAGGTCGAAATTTTAAATGGACGATAATTCGTAATTTTATAAAAAGAAAAGAGTAATAAAAAATAGGAACGAGACAATTAATTTTAAATTTTTCATTCTATAGAGATAGACGGAAAAATAACTTGACAGATTATGATATAGTTGGAAAAGAAGAATGGAATTAAAAAGAGGATAAAAAGATGTGGATAGTTAAATTATTTCATACTATATGGCAGATGATAATACTATGGTTTTTCGTCTGTCGTTCCTATTTTATCCATCTTTTTGCTAAAAATCCTATTAAACGCCGTTGGTTAGAGATTAAAAATATGAGCTATACTTCCCGAAAATTCCTTCGTGCTTTTCATATTAAACTTAGAGTCAAGAATCAAGAAGTGTTTCAAAAGTTGAAAGATAAGAACTATCTACTTGTAGCTAATCATTCATCTTTATTAGATATATTTTTACTCGGAGCAATTGATAATTATGTGTTTATCACTTCCACTGAAATGAGTGAAACTCCGGTAATAGGGAACATAATTCGCCGTGGAGGATGCCTTTATACAGATAGGAAAAATAAGATCCGTCTTCCTCAAGAAATCAAAAGATTCGCAGAAATGTTAAAAAAGGGTTTTAAAGTTGTACTATTTCCGGAAAAACCCGGTACCGATGGAAGCAAAGTTAATGAATTTCGTTCTTCTCTTTTCCAATCCGCTATAGATGCTGCCTGCACCGTTGTTCCTGTCTGTATCAGATATTTAAAACTGGATGGAAAACCCATTAATAGTAAAAACCGTTTCGTAATATTCTGGAATAAAGGCATTAATTATTTAAAATATTACTGGAATCTATTAGCACATAAAATGGAAGTGGAAATTAATTTTTTGGACCCCATAGAATTTGACCCGCAGCGTGATAGAAATGAACTCTGTCAATTGACCTATGAGAAAGTGTGTAATACCTTTGAAAGTTATGAAAAGCGTGTTGCTAATTAATTGTATCTGGAGTAATGGATTATGGCAAATAATAATAAATTACAATTAGGACCTATTAACTATCTGATTTTAGGAATAGCTGTCATTTTGCTAATCATCGGCTACTGTGTAATGGCAGGAAACGAAATCGTTATTTCTCCATTAATCTTAACTATTGCTTATGGTGTTCTAATTCCTCTGGGGCTTCTCTATAAGAGTAAACCTAAGGAATGAATCAACAACTACTTACAGAAGAGACGGCAGCAAAACTAAAACGGTTTCAGCTACTCGCTAAAACCACCGTGGAAGGCTTTCTTGTCGGACTTCATAAATCACCTTACCACGGATTCAGTGTTGAATTCTCAGACCATAGAGAGTATAATATTGGCGACCCAATTAAAAATATAGATTGGAAAATTGTCGCTAAAACGGAGCGTTACTATGTTAAACGCTTTGAAGAAGAGACTAATTTACGTTGCTATATCCTTTTAGACCACAGCCGTTCTATGTTCTATGGCTCGGGAGAAAATACTAAGATTGACTATGCTTGCCGCCTGGCTGCCTCACTTTCCTGGCTGATGATTGGACAAAAAGATGCCGCAGGATTGGTCACCTTCAATGATGAAATTACCAATTTACTTCCTCCTAAAGCATATAGAGGATATCTTCCTCAAGTATTTAGAATTTTAGCAGAATTGGAACCTAAAGATTCCACTCGTCTGCTGGAAAACTTACATAAAATTGCTGATACAATTCGGAAAAGAAGTTTGATAATATTAATTTCTGATCTGCTGGATGAACCAGATAATATATTAGAAGGTCTGAAGCATTTTAAATCCCATCATCATGAAGTTCTGGTATTCCATATCACTGATTTACAGGAAGATAACTTTAAGTTTCATGGAGAAACGGAATTTGTAGACAGCGAAACCAACGAAAAAATTACCGTAAATCCCTGGCAAATAAGGCAAAATTACCTGCAAAACTATCAGGAACATATACAGAAGCTTAAGGCTGGCTGTCATCAATACCAAGTTGAATATAATCCCGTTAGTACCGCTACTCCAATTGAAGACCTGCTCCTAAAATATCTTTTGATGCGAAGAAAAGGATGAGTTAATGCCATCCCTAAGAATAATACCCGAAAAACAAGTATATGAAACTATAATTGATGCTATAGGTAAGATTTATTGCCAATCTACTCCCGAAACTATTACATTGATTAATAATGCTTTAGCTATTGAAGAGGATGATGTGGCAAAAGATATGCTTAACGCTATGCTAAAAAATGAAGAACTGGCTGCTAAAGAAAAACTTCCTATCTGTCAAGATACCGGAATCGTAGTTGTTTTTGCCGATATAGGAACTCAGGTCAAAATAGAGAATGGACCTCTTTATACTATTGTATCAAAAGCAGTTAATGATGCTTGGAGAAAATACTACCTTAGAGATTCTATTACTTTTGAACCGATAAGGTGTTTCTCTAATCATATACAAAATCCAGAAAACTCGCAGCAATCTGTTATCTTGCATTTATCTGAACTACCAGGAAATAAATTAGAACTTCATATATCTCTCAAAGGTGGAGGAGCTGAAAACTGTAGTTTATTGAAAATGTTCAATCCTACCACATCCTTAAGAGAAATAGAAGATTTTATTGTAGATACAATTGTTTCTTCAGGTGGTAAACCCTGTCCTCCTGTTCTCGTAGGTGTTGGCATAGGAGGAAATTTTGAACGATGTGCTATTCTGGCTAAAAGAGCTTTAATGGTTCCTATCTCTCCCTCCGAAAAGAAACCAGAATATAAAAAAATGGAAGAAAGGCTATTAAACCAGATTAATCAAAAAGGGAAAGGAATACAGGGATTTGGAGGTAAAACCACCGCGCTAAAGGTTAATATACTTTCCGAACCCTGCCATATTGCTTCCTTACCTGTAGCGATAAATATAGATTGTCATGCTCATCGTTGCATCTCTATAACTATCTGAAAGATAAAACATAAGAACAGCTAAATGCGAATTATAAAAATAGAACTTCCTTTAAAATCAGAAGAAATCAAAATGTTTACCATTAGAGATAAGTTGCTTATATCTGGAGTGTTATATACGGCAAGAGATCAAGCTCATTTGAGATTAACTCAACTGATTAAAGAAGGAAAACCATTACCCTTTAATTTGGCGGATAGCGCACTTTTTTATTGTGGTCCTGCACCTACACCACCTGGAAAAGTATGTAGTGCCATAGGTCCTACCACTTCAGCCCGAATGGATAAATATACTCCCTTGCTTCTGGAAAATGGTTTAAAAGTAATGATAGGTAAGGGAGAAAGGTCAAAAGAAGTTACTAATGCTATTCGTAAGCATAGGGCAATTTATCTGATATGCGTAGGTGGAATATCTGCATTATTATCTCAGACGGTGGTTTCATGTGAAACATTTTGCTGGAAAGAACTGGGCGCTGAAGCTATATATCGTATGGAAGTAAAGGATTTTCCCTGTTATGTAGCTATCATATAGTGTTCATCTTTTTATTCAGCTATAATTAAGATTAGTTATTTCCCTCTCCTACATAAAAAATGATTACCTATTAATTTTGAATATGGATAATTATTCAATGCCCTTATCAATAAGTTACACTTAACATTCCTATCTTTACTAACCCCTGTCCATCCCTTCTCTTTTCCTCTAAAAAATAGTCAAGAGAACGCTAAGATTAGCATATTAATGAATTACATATTAGTAAGTTAGACCTAAAGTTGTGTGTTATTTAAATACATTTATCTATTATAATAATCTCATATTTATCTCTAGGAATTGTAGTTGATGACGGTATATTATACATTCAAGCAGTAAAAAAATATACCATTAAAATGATACTGGTTTGTAAAAACTGTAGTTGGTATAATAGACATTTAAGCAGTAAAAAAATATACCATTAAGATGATACTGGTCTGTAAAAACTGTAGCTGGTATATTAGACATTCAAACAGTTTAGAATATATAATAATATAATACTTGTCTTTAGGAATTTTTCTTGAGCTTTCTAATTATCTATATAGGAATAAGATAACCTTATTAATCTCCTCTTTGCTCTTGCGAATTTATCCAGTTTTCTGCGAATTTATTATTTAATAAGTCTGATTCCAGGTGATATTTAATTTCAATGGTATGCGATACTAGCCTATGTTTTTTTATCGGTATGCAAAGGGCCTGGTATGCAAAGGTCCCCCTTTGCATAAAGCGGTACCAGTTTTCATCTATTCCCAGTATTATTAAAGCGGTATAACTAATTGCACTTAATATTATGTTTTAGAAAGCTTCTGCGAAGCTTGTGCAGATGGGGACATCTACAC
>Ga0265294_10001145_pt1 | contig 35973 bp, 22 predicted proteins | sample MunlanPumphouse3_FD_192504 | JGI IMG/M metagenome (GOLD analysis project Ga0265294, IMG submission 192504) | Groundwater microbial communities from a municipal landfill in Southern Ontario, Canada - Pumphouse #3 | ecosystem: Environmental > Aquatic > Deep subsurface > Groundwater | place...
TTCGAAATGTTGCGCGGATCCGCCGCGCGAACCGCCGCGATGTCCGCGCCGGCCGCCACCCCCGCCATGCCCAACAAAACCGCCCCGGCCACAACTCCAGCTCTCATCAAAACCTCCCCGCTTGCTAAACCGATTGACACCAATCACGGTATCGGTTTCAGACCGGGCGCGCAATCGCATTTTTCACCCATCGACGCATCTCCCGGCGATGTGTTAAGGTGTTTCATCATTCACACGTCAAGGAGTCTTAGCGATGAGATACGCGTTCTTCTGCGGGCTTACGGCCTTCGCCTGTTCGGTCTGGGCTGACACCGTCCCTTCCCCGTACGGCGTCTGCGCGCATGTCACGCGCGGCCAGGAGTTCCCCACGCGCGCCACCGCCTTCGAGCACATCCGCGGCGCGGGCATTGCCTGCGTGCGTTCGGATTTCGATTGGTCGGCCGTGCAGCCGGACGCCGGCACCTGGACCTTCGACCACCTCGACGCCGCGCTGGACGATGCGGAAAAGGCCGGCATCCAGCTCCTGCCGATCCTCGCCTACAGCACCCGCTTCGCCAATCCCGCGCACGAGCATCTCGACGCCTGGAAAATTTATGTTCGAAAGCTCGTCGAGCGTTACCAGGCCCGCATCCCGGTCTGGGAAGTATGGAATGAACAGAACATTCCCGGCTTCTGGAAAGAGCCTGATCCGGCCGCCTACCTCAACCTCCTGAAAGTCTCCTATGAGACCATCAAGGCCGTCAACCCCAAGCTGCAGGTCGCGGTCGGCGGACACGCGGGCGTGCCCACCAACTACATCGACCGCCTCTATCTGGCCGGCGCGAAGCCCTGTTTCGACATCATGAATGTCCACCCGTATTCGCACCCCGGCATGCCCGAAGCGACGCTTGAGGCGTCGATCGCCGGGCTCCGCGCCATCATGGCCAAGCATGGCGACGCCGGCAAAAAGATCTGGTTCACCGAAATCGGCTGGCCCACCCAAAAGCACCGCCTGACAGTGCCGGGCCTGCTGCGGACGGCGCTCGCCGCCGCCCGCCCCGGCAAGAAGGGCGCGTGGCGCATCCTGGTGCTGGACGATCCCGCCTTCTCGCGGACCGCCGCGCCCTCTGAAGCGCTGCTGGCGCCTGAACTCCCGGAGAACAGCCGCGTGCAGCGGCTTTCGCTCGACGCCCTGCTCGCCACGCTGGACGCCTATGCCGTCGATGCCGTCATCCTGCCCTTTGACGAATCCTACCCGGCCACCGGCTTCGACCGCCTCACCCGCTATGTGCGCGAGGGCGGCACGCTCGTCGAGTTCGGCGGGGCGCCTTTTTACTATGCCCGGACACGTGCCGATGACGGCACCTGGCAGCGCGACAACGCGTTCCGCCTGCCCGATTTCCGGTTTGGCTTCGAAGCGTGGTGGACCGACAAACCGCGCATCCCGGAGCAGATGCAGGTGCATCTCACCGGGCCCGCCCAAGCGCTGGCCGCGCCCAAGCAGGGCTTTACGGCCGAGCGTTTTATCGCGCCCCGCGGGTTGAAAGAGGGCGACCGTTTCATCCCGCTCGCGGCCGGCGTCCACAACGGCTACACCGGCACCGCAGCCGCCGTCATCGCGTACAACTCTGACCTCAAGGGCTCGCTGATCCTCTCCGCCTTTGCGGAAAAGGGACAGCGCGGCGCCACCGAGCCGATGCAGGCCGCAGTCGTGCCCCGCGCCGCCCTGATCGCCTTTCAACACGGCATCGAGCGCTTCTTCTGGTATGAGTTCCAAGCGCCCGAGACCGATGACCTTGACCAGGAGAGCCATTTCGGCCTGGTGCACCGCGACTTCTCGCCCAAGCCGGCCTACCTCGCCTACAAGACGCTTGCCGCGCAGCGTCCCGCAGGCTCGACCGTGCTGGACCGCCCTTGGAAATCAGAGGACGGCTCGCTCTACCATCCGCAGTGGCAACGACCCGACGGACGTGCCGCCGGCGCGATCTGGTCATACGGTTCCTCCCGCCTGCTCGCCTTGACCTTCTCGTCGAAAGCGGTCACGTTCACCTCGCAGTCCGGCGCCGCGTTGGACACCCAGTGGCACGACGGCACGGCCACCTGCGTCCTGCCGGTCACCGGCACCCCGATCTACTTCACCGGCGGCACGTTGGAGCGGATCGACACCGCGTTCGCCCCGGCCGACGCGCTGCGCGCCATGGTGCCCAACGCCTTTGCTGCGGCCGCCGAGCAGTATCGCGGCATGCTCAAGCGCCTGGAAGGCACGACCGACCAGTTCCCGCGCCGCTGGGAGAACGGCAAGCTGGTCACCATCGGCCCCAAGGAGTGGACCAGCGGCTTCTTCCCCGGCTCGCTCTGGTATCTCTACGAATACACGCAGGCCCTGGAGTGGAAAGAGGCTGCGCTGCATTACACCGGCATGCTCGAACAGATCCGACACTTCACCGGCAACCACGATATCGGCTTCATGCTCTCTTGCAGTTTCGGCAACGGCTTGCGCCTGGCCAATCCCGACGGCTACAAGGAGGTGCTGCTTGACGGCGCGGCCGCGCTCTGTACCCGCTTCGTGCCGCGGCTCGGCATGATCCGCTCCTGGGACAATTACAGCAACCCGGTCATCATCGACAACATGATGAACCTTGAGTTGCTGATGTGGGCCTCCAAACAGAGCGGCGAGAACCGCTTCAGCGACATCGCGCTCAGCCACGCCGACCAGACCGACCGCCGCCATTTTAGGCCGGACGGCAGCGCCTACCACATCGTGGACTACAACCCGCTGAACGGTAAAATCTACGGCTACTACGCCGGCCAAGGCGCTTCCGCAGATGCCCCTTGGGCGCGGGGCCAGTCGTGGGGGCTCTACGGCTTCACGATGATGCACCGCGAGACCCGCAAGCCCGAATACCTGACGCGCGCGATCAAGCTCGCCGATTTCCTCGTCAACCACCCGAATCTGCCGGCCGACAAGGTGCCGTACTGGGACTACCAGGCCGCCGAGATTCCCCACGCGCCGCGCGACAGTTCCGCCGCCGCCATCATGGCCAGCGCGCTGCTGGAACTCAGCACGATCGCCGAGGCACCCAAGGCCGCGCGTTACCGCGAAACCGCGATCCAGCAGCTCCTCTCGCTCAGCTCGCCCGCCTACCGCGCCCCGGTCGGAGAGAACGGCAACTTCATCCTGATGCACGGCGTCGGCCATTTGCCGGGCAACAGCGAGATCGACGTGCCGCTCAACTATGGCGATTATTATTTCTTGGAAGGTCTCTTGCGCTTCAGGCGGCTCTTCCAGTAAACTAAGAGCAAACTTGCTTGGGTTTGCGTGAAGCCGTCTCATAAGGGACGGAGCCTACCCAACAGCCACACACCAACCGAAAGGATTCAGCCATGTTGTCCGAATTTGTGAAAAGCGCGGATTGGAAAAACGAGAAGCATGTGCCGGTGATCGAATGCGCCGACACGGTGAAAGCCGGCGAGGCGCTCGCCATCACGGTTTCTGTCGGCAAAGAGATCCCGCACCCGAACACCACGGCGCACCACATCGTCTGGATCGCCCTCCACTATGTGCCGGACGGCGCCAAGGCCTCCTACGAGATCACGCGCTGCGAATTCAGCGCGCACGGCGCCAGCGTGGACGGCGCGGATAAAGGGCCCGCCTACACGTGCAGCACGGTGACCGTCAGCGCGAAGTTCGCCGCTTCCGGCAAGCTCTATGCCACGGCCTACTGCAACATCCACGGTCTCTGGTCCTCCGAACGGAGTGTCACGGTCGCGTAACGGCCGCAAACGGCGTGCTCAGCCCGGCCTCTAAATGAACATGGCGGCCGGGTGTCTTTCTGTGTCGGGCATTCCTGTTGCCGAAAAAAATGAACGCTCCATACTGGATCGAGCAACTGCGCGCCATGCCGATTGCCTTGGCCGTGTCGCTTGGCACCGCGTTGGCCGGTCCGGAAATCGCGGCTGTCACCGAACCCGCCTGCCCGGGGGAAACCCTCGTCATCACCGGGGAGGGCTTTGTTTCCGGCAAGGCCGTCGTCAAAGCGCTCTGCCTCGGCGCCTACGATGCCAAAGCCCCTCTGGATCCGCTGACACTGACTGACGCCATCGGCCGGCCACCGGAACTGCCCGACAGGCCGCCGCCCGAGGCGCTCGACTGTCCGATCCTCGGCCAGGGCGAAGGCTTTCTCCAAGTTGCCTTCCGATGCGTCGCGCAGCCGTGGGTTCGCGCGCCGTTCGCATCTGCGGTGTGGGTCGGCGACGGCACGTCATGGAGCAAGCCGTACCGGGTCAACCGGCCGCACGCCCAATGGCTCAGCCCGCAAACCCAGGCACCAGGCGAGGTCGTGCGCATCTTCGGCCGCACTTTTGCCTGGGGCCACCACCTGCCGCCTGCCCTCGCCGTCATCCGCCCAGCCGGCACGCCCCACGCCATGCCGCTGCGCACGGCCGCCCAGCACCACGAGGACGGCCACACGGAACGCTGGTCGCTCAGTGTCTGGCTGCCGCCCGACCTCGCGCCCGGCACCTACGAACTGGCCGTCCACGGCCGCCACGGCGGCGCTCACGGCTGGTCGGATCCGCTCGCCCTGACCGTCGCGCCACGGCCTGCGGCCGCACGCCACGCGGTCAACGTCCGAGAGTTCGGCGCGAAGGGCGACGGCCTCACCGATGACACGGACGCCCTGCTCGCCGCCTTGAAGCAGGCCGCGCCCGGCGGCACCCTGTCCCTCCCACCCGGCACCTATGCCGTCTCGAGAACCGTTGAGATCCCCGAGGGCGTCGTGATCCAGGGTGCCGGGATGCACCTGTCGATCATCGCCAACATGCACCATCCATCGACCGACGCCCGTAGCCTGTCTGAAACGCAGCCTTCGTTTCAGGGCCGCGACCTGCTGACCGGCATGAGCCGTTTCACCCTGCGTGATCTCACGCTGCGCTTTATGCCCGCCAGAGGCTCCGCGCTGCGCGTCGGCAGAGATCCGCATTGGTCTGAGGACGTCTCGCTCTACCGCGTGCGCCTCGAGACCCAGCAAGACTACGGCCCCGCGAATGAGCACCCCTACTGCTCGCGTCCTCTGAACATCGTCAAAGCCCGACGTTTCAGCATGGTGCGCTGCGAGACGTACGGCCCCGGAGGCGTGAGCTGCGAGCGCAAGGTCGAGGAGAGCCTCTTCGCGCAAAACCGCTTTGTCGCCGACCGCCGCTGGCGCGGCCACGTCTTCAAATTCTGGGGCGCGGAGCATGTGATTTTCGAGGACAACCTCATGACTGGCGACACGCGCGGCCTGGTGATGCAGACGCACTTCGGCGTGAACTGCCAGAATTTCATCGCGGGCAACACAGTCGAGCGCACAGTACTTGGCGGCAACGCCGGCGAGACCTATCTCGTCGAGGGGGCCGGACTGCTCTTCGAAAGCCGTGTCGCTGCGGCGGACCGAACCGCCATCAGGACCGAACGCTGGCCGCTGGTCCGCGGCCAAAGAGCGACGGCCGCAGATTGCATCGGCCGTTTCGCGGTCATCGCCCGCGGGCGCGGGCTCGGCCAGTGGCGGCGCATCGCGGGCTGCGAGCCGGCGGCCCGCGAGCTGCGCGTGGACACGCCGTGGCGCGTGACGCCCGACGCCACCAGCGTCATCGTAGTGATGAACGGGCTGATCGATACGGTCTTTGTGAACAACCAGGAGATCGACTGCGGCAAGGGTCTCTACCTTTACGGCGCAGGCGCGATCAACTGCGTGATCGACCGCCACCTGTGCGACCGCACTTTAGGCATCACGCTGATGACACGCGACGAACGCCAGCACGCAGATCCCGCCGAACGCGAAACCGCGCCCGACTTCTTCAATCTGGTCCGCGACTGCCGCGTCCATGACGGAGGCGGGCTTCTCTGCGGCGCCGGCGGACGCTTGCCGCTGGAAGCGGAACCCTTCGCGCCGCTCGCGAACTTCGCCAACCGCTTCATCGAGAACGAAATACAAAACGTCACGCCCTTCAGCGGCGCGCAGTACGGCGCCAACTGGAATTGGGGCGGCGGCTGGGACAACGTGATGGCCGGAATCAGCGTGATTCCCATGGATTTGGGCATCAAACCCGGCGGCGGAACCAACGGCCCTGCGCGCATCATCGGCAACGTGTTTCTCAACAACTGGGTCTCCGGCACGCGCCTCGGGGTCGGCGTCAGCCAGCGCGCGTCACACACGCTGCTCCAGCGCACCGCGCTCTACGATGTCGCCGTGCCGCTCGTCGACCGCGGCCAAGCCACGCAGAACCTCGAACCGGTTCTGCGCGCCGATGATGCCTACACGCCCGAGCGCAGTCCGGTCCGGTAAAAGCCGGCGAACGACGCTTTCGCCGCACGCTCACTTCGCCGGACGCGGCGGCAACGGCGCATCGGGGGCCCTTTTGACCGAGCTGTGCAGATGAACGCCCGAGCTGCGCGGCACTTCGTACAGCACAAAATCAAACCCCGCCTGCCAGCAGAGTTTCGCCAGGTCGCTGAGGCTCACGCCCTCGCTGGTCAGGTCAACCGCGCGCCCCTCGCAGTGCAGCGAGCGCGCCATGTGAATACGGTTCTTGTCGGCATGACGGAAGGCGTCCTGCACTTTGAGCGTGCCGCCTTTTTTATCCAGCAGATTCACCAAGCGCCGCAGCGGCACCTCCATGGCGCGGTGAATCAGATGATCATCCTCGTCATCGCCGGGCCCGTCGTGGTCGCTCTCGAACCAGACGCGCGGATCTTCAAACCGCACGAGGTCGCGCTTGGGATCGAACGTCTCCAGATCAATCGGTCCCGAGGCATAGATCTCCTTGCCGCGCGGCAGATTCGAATCCGGCGGGAACGAGGCCGGCGCGTCGCGCACCGGACTGTGCAGGTCGGGCGGCGGCTCCGTGCTCGGCGTTTCAGTCTCAGGAGCCTTCTGCCCGTCGGGCGGCGGGCTTTCCTTGCGGCATCCCTCGATGCAGGCACAGATCAACAGACCGCCCGCGCACACCGCAACGGCTGCGGCCATCGCCCATTTCATCCATATTTTGAATGCGTTCGGTTCGCCGAAATCTTGGAACGTCTCAGGCTTGGGGATCTTGTTCAAAAAAAGCATCGCGGCGGTTATCCTTCTCCTTCTTTGTCAAAAACAGGTTCGGCGTCCGGCGGCGCGTCGCCGCCCAATATCTCTTTCACGGCATCGGCCGGCGCAGGCGCATCCGGGGGCGCCGCCGTGTCGCGCGGCGCGAACAGCGTGGCCTCATCCGCACTCTCCTTGCCGGCTTTTTTCTCCTTCTTGTGGAGAGCCTTACGTTCGCTGAGCTTGGAACGCTGCAGCGTGGGGTCCAACTCGTTCAGCTCTTTGAGGCTGCTCAGTCCGAAATGATTCAGGAAGGTCGCGGTCGTGCCGTAGAGGAAAGGCCGCCCCGGCAACTCGCTGCGGCCGACGATCCGTATCAGGTGAAGTTCCATCAGCGCCTTGACGATATGGTCGACCGTCACGCCGCGGATCGATTCGATCTCCGACTTGGCGATCGGCTGCCGGTAGGCGATGATCGCGAGCGTCTCCAACGCCGGGCGCGACAGATTGTTCGGGCGGTCCATCTTCAGCAGGTTGCGCACCCAGCGCCCGCAGCTCGGCTGTGTCTGAAAACGGAAGCCGCCGTTCAGTTCCGTCACCTCGATGCCCAACTCCAGACGCGACAGTTCCTTGGCGATGCTCTCGACCGCGTCGCCGATCTCGCGCGGCGACGCCTCGGCGAACAGCGCGGCCGTTTCGCTGGCCGCACCGTCCAGTTCCGCCACGCTTTTCAGGCAACCGCGGATCTCTTCGACAGAAAGCGGATGGTCCGCGCCGAAGAGCAGCGCGCCGACCACCTGCTGCAGGCTCGACGCCAACGGCAGTTTGACCTCTTCAGAGTTCGACATGCTCGCCTCCTCCGATCATCGGCAGCGCCAGCGGCTCGCCCGCGGCATCCTCCACCGGCAGAATCAGGATCTCGTGAAACGCAGCGTTCTGGTGAATCACGATTTGCCGCAGGCGCAGCAGTTCCAGCAGCGCCAGAAAGGTGACGATCACCTCGTTACGGTGCGACTCGGGGTTGAAAAGCTTTGAAAATTCGAGGCGATGGCCGTCGCGCACCATTGCGCCGATGGCCTCCATTTTGTCCGGTACCGACCAGCGAATCGGCTCCAGGTGCCCGAGCGGCTCCATCGGCGCGCGCGCCAGCACCTCCTGAAAAGCGGTCAGCAGGTCAAAAAGGCCGATATCACCCAGCGCCTGCCCGGCATCGGCCTCGTTTTTCTCAAATACGGGTTTATCGCCGCCGAACGCGAAGGCCTCGCTCTGCAAGGTCTCCAGTTCCAGCAGCCGGTCGGCAGCATCCTTGAATTTCTTGTATTCGACGAGCTGGCGCACCAGATCGAGCCGAGGATCGATCCACTCCTCGTCGGACGGCTCATCGGCGGCGCGCGACTCGACCGGCAGCAGCATCCGGCTCTTGATCATCATCAGCGTGGCGGCCATGACCAGAAACTCGCCGGCGATGTTGAGATCCAGCATGCGCATGACGTCGAGATACGCCATGTATTGCGCCGTGATCCGCTCGATCGGGATGTCGTAGATATCGACCTCCTCGCGCCGGATCAGATAGAGCAGCAGATCGAGAGGCCCTTCAAACACCTCCAGATCCACCTTGTAGTCGTCGGTCAGCAATGCGTCAAGCGCCATACGGTCACGCTCTTCCTGTGAACGACAACCCCACCGCGTCGCGCGCGCGGTCCAAGGTCTTGGCGGCCTCCGTGCGGGCGCGCTCGGCCCCTTTGCGCAGCACTTCTTCCACGTAGTCGGGGTGCGCCTGCAACTCGGCGCGTCGCGCGCGGAACGGCGCGAAGGTCTCTTCAAACGCCGCGGCCAGCGCCTTCTTGGCATGGCCGTACCCATAGTTGCCGCCGCGGTAGTTGGCCTCCATCTCCTGCCGCCGCGCATCATCCGCGAACAACTTGAAGAGCGCGAACACATTGCACGCCGAGGGATCTTTGGGATCCTCGAGCCCCTTGCTGTCGGTGACGATCTTCATGATGCGCGCCTTTGTCTCTTTCATGTCGCCGAACAACTCGATCGTATTGCCGTAACTCTTGGACATCTTCTGTCCGTCCAGCCCGGGCACCACCGCCACCTCGTCCGGAATAAAGGGTTCCGGAATCGTGAAGACTTCGCCGAACTCGTTGTTGAATTTGAGGGCGAGGTCGCGCGTGACCTCCACATGCTGCTTCTGATCGCGGCCGACCGGCACCACGTTCGACTGATAGATGAGGATGTCCGCCGCCATCAGGACCGGATACGCGAAGAGCCCATGAGACGGCGCGATCCCTTTGGCGATTTTGTCCTTGTAGGAGTGGCAGCGCTCCAGCAGCCCCATGGGCGTCACCGCCGAGAGCAGCCACGCCAGTTCGTGCACCTCCGGCACATCGCTCTGACGGAAGAAGACCGTGCGTACCGGATCGAGCCCGCACGCCAAGAAATCGAGCGCCACATCCCACGTGTCCTGCTTGAGACGCTCGCGGTCATGCACCGAGGTCAACGCGTGATAGTTCGCGATAAACAGATACGCCTCGCCCCGCTCCTGAAGCTGCAACGCAGGCCGCATCATGCCGAAATAGTTGCCCAGATGCAGCTTGCCCGAGGGCTGAATGCCCGATAGAATCCTCATGATTCGCCATCCCGCTGAATGAGTTAAAGAAAGGTTTTTCAGTATACCCCGCACGCCCTGCGGACACAAGGCTGCTTTCGGCATTTTGCAGGCGTGACTTTACACTGGATTTTCCCTGCAGAAGGAAGTAAGCTTGCACCATGTAATACAGCGAAAAGGGGGATTGTGAAATGAAGGGGTTTTTCGCCGCGTTGCTCGTGTTACCGTGTTGGGTTCTGGCAGACGCCTCGCTGGGGACAGCGACTCTTCAGGCGACTGCCCCTCAGGAGCGTAAAGCCATGCAAATTGTGATCGAGACCAATCTGGGCGCCTTGACAGCGGAACTGTACCCTGACAAAGCGCCGGTGACGGTCAGCAACATGCTTGCCTACATCGACGCCAAGTATTACGACGAGACCATTTTCCACCGCGTGATTGACGGCTTCATGATCCAGGGCGGCGGATTCACCCGGGACATGATGCAAAAAAAGACCAACGCCCCCATTAAGAACGAGGCCGACAACGGCCTCCGAAACGAACGCGGCACGCTGGCCATGGCGCGCACGATGGTCGTCGACAGCGCGACCAGTCAGTTTTTCATCAACCTCACCGACAACAGCGGGCATTTGAACTTCAAGGCCAAAACCGACGCGGGTTACGGATACTGCGTCTTCGGCAAGGTCATTGAAGGCATGGACGTGGTGGACAAGATCGCGAAGACCCCGACCGGGTTTTCGGGTCGGCACCAGAACGTGCCGCTGGAGCCGGTGGTCATCACCCGCATCCGACGCAAAACCGAGGCCGCCGCGCCCGCCACACCCTGAAGCGGCGCGCTCCCTGCATCCCCCCCTATTCCATGTCAGCCAGCACGTACGACGACAAGCACATACAGACCCTTTCAGCGATTGAGCACATCCGAAAGCGTACCGGCATGTATATCGGCCGGACCAGCGACGGCAGCCAATACGAAGACGGAATCTACATCCTCCTGAAGGAGGTCATCGACAACGCCGTGGACGAGTTCATCATGGGCTACGGCAAACGGGTCGAGATCACCCTGACGTACAACACCGGCGAGGTGGTTATCCGCGACTTCGGGCGCGGCATCCCGCTGGGCAAGGTGGTGGACTGCGTCTCGCAGATCAACACCGGCGGCAAGTTCAGCGATGATGTCTTCCAGTTTTCGGTGGGCATGAACGGCGTCGGCACCAAGGCGGTGAACGCCCTCTCCACCGAATTCGAGGTGCGCGCTTACCGCGACGGCGAATACTCGGAGGCCTTTTTCCAGCGCGGCAATCTCGTCTCGCAGAAGCGTGGAAAGTGTACCTCGCCGCAGCGCAACGGCACCTACGTGCGCTTCACGCCCGACCCCGACATCTTCAAAAAGTTTCAGTTCCGCGAGGAGCACGTGCTGCGCCGCCTGCGCATGTACGCCTATCTCAACGCCGGGCTGACCCTGGAACTGAACGGCGCCAAGATCGTCTCCGAGAACGGCCTGCTGGACCTGATCCACGACGAGGCGCAGTTTGAAAAGCTGTACCAGCCGTTCCATTACCGCTCGAAGACGCTGGAGCTGGTCTTCACGCACACCAACCGCTTCAGCGAAGAGTACTACTCCTTCGTCAACGGCCAGTTCACCAACGACGGCGGCACGCATCTTTCGGCCTTCAAAGAGGGCCTGCTCAAGGCGGTCAACGAGTTCAGCAAGAAAAAGTTCGACGGCGACGACGTGCGCGAAGGCATCATCGGCGCGATCGCGATCCGGCTCAAAGACCCGATTTTCGAATCGCAGACCAAGAACAAGCTGGGCAATCAGGAGATCCGTTCCGATCTTGTGGCCGAGATCAAACGCGTGGTCGAGGAGATGCTGCACCGCGAGCCGGCCGAAGCCGCCAAGCTCATCAGCAAGGTCGAAGAGACCGGCAAGTTGCGCGCCGAACTCAACGCGGTCAAAAAGCTGGCGCGCGAACGCTCGCGCGCGGTGTCCGTCCGCGTCCCGCAGCTCAAGGACTGCAAGCACCACCTGAACAAGCACAAAGGCACCGGGATCGACACCATGATCTTCATCACGGAAGGTCAGTCCGCCGCCGGTTCGATCGTGAGCTGCCGCGACGTCAACACGCAGGCGATCTTCACCCTCAAGGGCAAACCGCTCAACGTGTGCGACGCGAAGCGCGACGCGCTGTACAAGAACGTCGAAATTTACAATCTGATGCAGAGCCTCGACATCGAAGAGACGGTCGACCACCTGCGCTATCAGAAGGTGATTCTCGCCACCGACGCCGATGTCGACGGTCTGCACATCCGCAACCTGATGATCACCCTCTTCCTGCGCTTCTTCGACCGGGTCATCAAAGAAGGCCATCTCTATCTTTTGGAGACGCCGCTCTTCCGCGTGCGCAACAAGAAGGAGACCTTCTATTGCTACAGCGAAGAGGAGCGCGTGTCGGCGATCGCGGCCTGCGGCCGGAACCCTGAGATCACCCGCTTCAAAGGCCTGGGCGAAATCTCTCCGGGCGAATTCAAGGCATTCATCGGCAAGAGCATGCGGCTGACACCGGTTGACAGCACACGCGACCGGGACCTGAAAGACACGGTCGAATTTTACATGGGGCGCAACACCCAAGAGCGGCGCCAGTATATCATGGACAATCTGATGATCACCGAGGAATCGTTGTCGTGAGCAAGGCTTCAGGACATCCCAAACGGAACAAGAAGGCAGACGCCGGCGACGGCCAGCCGCCCAGCCTGTTTGACGACATGGCGCTGTTTAACGCCGTGCCGACCGCGCCCGCCGAAGACGAGACCGGCGCGGACATGCCGGGGCGAGAGGGCAGCCTTTCGTCGGCCGAACGCCAGGCCGCGGCCAGCGCACATGGCGGCGACGGCCCGCTGCGCGAGCTGATGGACGGCAACTTCCTGCAGTTCGCCTCCTACACCATCTGCAACCGCGCCATTCCTACGGTCGAAGACGGCCTCAAGCCCGTGCAGCGACGCATCATGCACAGCCTGTGGGAGAAGGACGACGGGCGGTTCATCAAGGTCGCGAACGTGGTCGGCCACACGATGCAGTACCACCCGCACGGCGATGCGTCGATCGCGGACGCCATCGTCAATCTGGCGAACAAGCGCTACCTCATCGAAGGCCAGGGAAACTACGGCAACATCTTTACCGGCGATCCCGCCGCCGCCTCGCGCTACATTGAATGCCGTCTCACGGAGCTTGCGCGCAACGAGCTCTTCAACCCCAAGTTGACCGCCTTCATTCCCAGCTACGACGGCCGCAACAAAGAGCCGGTGCTGCTGCCCTGCAAACTGCCGTTGCTGCTGATGCTCGGCGCTGAAGGCATCGCCGTGGGGCTTTCCACAGCGATCCTGCCGCACAATTTCATCGAGCTGCTGGAGGCTCAGATCGCGATCATCCAGAAGAAGCCGTTCCAGGTCTTCCCGGATTTCCAGACCGGTGGCATCATGGACGTCTCAGAGTATGCGGACGGTAATGGACGCATCAAGCTCCGCGCCGTGATCGAGCACCGCCAGCACAACAAGCTTGTTATCACCGCCCTGCCGTGCGGACAGACCACCGAATCGCTGATCGCGAACATCGAGGACGCGATCAAGAAAAAGAAGGTGCCGGTCAAGCAGATCAGCGACTTCACGGCGGAAAAAGTCGAGATCGAGTTGACGCTGAACGTGGGCGCCACCCAAGATCAGACGGTCAATGCGCTCTACGCCTTCACCGCCTGCGAGTCCTTCCTGTCGAGTCGGCCGGTCGTCCTCTTCCGAAACCGGCCGCGCGAGATGTCGGTGAGCGAAATCCTGCACGCTGGCACCGAGCAGCTTCTGGAGCTGCTGCTGCGTGAGCTCGAGTTGCGCCGCGGCGAATTGGACGACCTCTTCCACAGTAAGACGTTGGAGCAGATCTTCATCGAAGAGCGCATCTATAAACGCATCGAGGAGCAGACCAGTTACGAGGCGGTCCAGCAGGCGGTGCTCGACGGATTCGCGCCGTTTCTCAAACGGCTGCGCCGCGCGGTCACGCTTGACGATGTCGAGTCACTGCTGCAGATCAAGATCCGGCGCATCTCGCGGTACGACATCGAGCGCAATCGCCAGGAGATCGAAGGCATCCTGCGCGAGGAGAGCGAGGTCACGGAAAACATCAAGGGGCTGCGCGCCTATGCGGTGCGCTACCTGAAAAATCTGATCAAGAAATACCGGCCCGTCTATCCGCGCCTCACCCGGCTTGCCGACGCGCCGTTCGGTCAGATCGAAGTGCGCGCGCTCACGGCCAGCGAGCTGTCGCTCAAGATCGACCGCGAGAACGGCTACATCGGCACCGACATCCGCAGCGGCGAAGAGCTTTTCAAATGCTCGTCGCTCGACAAGATCATCGTGGTCTGGAACGACGGCCGGTACAAGATGATGCCACCGCCTGATAAGTTTTTCGTCGACAAAAAGGGCGCGACGTACTGCCAGATTTTCGACCGGGACAAGACGTTCACCTGCGTCTACACCGAGCCGCACTACGGCTTCACCTACATCAAGCGTTTCGCGTTCGGCGGTGCCATCCAGAACAAGGAGTACCGGCTGGCGCCGGAAGGCAGCAAGCTCATCCTGTTCGAGGAGGATGTGCCTGACGCAGTCTTCGTCAAATACAAACCGGCGAAGTCGCAGCGCATCCACCAGCAGATGTTCACGCCCGCCGAAGTGCTGGTGAAAGGGGTGGCCGCGAAAGGCATCCAGATGACCTCCAAGGACATCGCCCGGATCGCCACCAAGAAGCCCGGCTGGTGGGACGACAACGAAACGACCCCCAAGGGCGTGCTGACCTGATTCGGCGTTCAGATGAGCGTCGTCACTTGCCACGCCCTGGAGCCAGCACGGGAAGCGCATAGACGGCGGTGTTCGGATCGGTTCCGGAGTAATATGCGAGGAAATGCGTGCGTCCTATCACGGTGGCGTTGACGTTGCCCGTGTCCCAAGGGCGCTCGCTGCCGACGCCGACGACCTCGGGCTCCGCCCATGCGGTCGGTGTGGGCCACACTTCCGCCAGCGCGTTGACGCGGCGTTTCACCAAGCCCTTGCCGCGCTCGAAATAGTAGTTGCTCACGAGCCCGGTCTGCGCGTCGTACACCAGGGACGGCGTCGAGCACAGGATGTCGCCAATGTTGGTGCGTTCGCGTTTCCAGGTCACTCCCGAATCTGTCGATGTCAACTGGAACTGCTTGCCTCCGGAAGCCCCGTGGATTTCCGTCCGGGCCAGGGCCAGAATCTTTCCGTCGCCGACATACACGGCCGACTGTTCGGTGGGCCAGTCGGCCTTCGAGAGATCCTTCTCGACGGTCGTCTGCGTCCAGGTGCGGCCGTTGTCCTCGCTGACAAGCGTCCCCCAGGAATGACTGGAATCATCCTTGTAGTTCCCGGCGAACCAAAGCGACATCATCCCCTTGCCCGGAACGTGGAAGACGTCGGTGATCTGCATGGGCAACGGTGAAAGCGCCGGCGTGGCGATCTTCTCGAACGTCGTGCCGTCCTTCGTGCGGTAGAGGTCGTGACGGTTCTTCGGGCCACCAAAACAGCGTACCCAGAGCAGCATGGCGCCGTCACCGTCCAGCCCCTTGCCGATGGTCACTTCGCCGTAATCCGGCGCGTCGGCCACGCAGACCTCCTGCGACCAGGTTTTGCCGCAGTCATCCGACGAACGCGCGAAGACGCCTCGCACGCCTTCGCCGATGTTGTGACCGGTGCCGCGGCTGTAGGTGCACACCAGCCGCTGTCCGATCGCCTGCATCATCGGCCAGGAGTTATACCCTTTGCAATCCTGTACCGTATACGGAGCGGTCTTGGCCTCCGCCGCTTCCGCCGCAAAGATCGCCGCAACCGCTGTGACGGCCGCGACCGCCATCGATGTTTTCATCCGATTCATAGTCTCACCTCAGGAGTACGGCCGTGCCCGTGGGCATCGAGCGCATGAAGGAAGCGACCGGCAGGACGCCATCAGAAATTCTGATTTCGTCCATGTATCCGGTGAAGGCATTGTCGGCACCGATCGTGAACGCGCAATCGTCGTTCGCGGGATACGCGACAAACCCGGTAAACTGCTGGCTGCCGTGGCTTTGATAATCACGGTAGAGTTTGAGTTCTGTCTTGATCGTGCCGCTCACGTTTATCTGTTCAACGGTGATCGCGTAATGATGCCAGCGTCCGTCGTCGAGGTCGGACGGGAACGCGGTCCATGTCGTAATGTATTTCTGCACCGTGGACGTGTTCGCGCGCGCTTCGAAATCAAGATGACGCTTGCTGGTCGGGCGGACGTAGACCCTCCACGCGGGCGCGGGATCATTGCCCTCGAAAGAGGTCGAACTCTGACTCAGGCGCAGCAGACCGGCATTTGTTTCACAAGCAGACAGCTTCATCAACCACTCGATCGTGAAGCTGGTCTTGCCGTACAGGCTCGTGAAATGCGGATACCGGACCTGGCTCGCATCCATGTACAACGACTTCACGTTTTGTTTCACGACGAGTTCCGCCTCGCCGTCCAGCGCCAGCTTCGGCTTGACGTTGCTGCTGAAAACAGGCGCATTCCCTTCGCCGCCTTCAAAAGCGCGGGCGAATCCCGCACCGGCAGGGTTGAGAGACGGATAGGGCGCGACCGCGTAATCGCTGTTGTCAAATGTGAGATGGACCAATACCCCGGCCGCTCCCGCCGGATCGGCGAGAATGAACGCTTCCGGTCCCAGCGCGCGCCGGGTGATGCGCAATTCGTCCATCCAGCCCGGGAAATATTGGCGAACTCCTGCGATGTTCTGCACCCCTGCGGAAGGATTGACCGTGCCCGTAGTGCCAAGCGTCACGCTGGCAACCCCCTGAAGCGCATAATCCACATAGAGCTTCGTTTGGGCGGCAGCGATGTCGTAGACGAAGGCCAGATGGTGCCAAGCGCCGTCGTCCACGCGGTTCTTGCTTGTGATGTCGGCGACATTGTTATAGTCGCCATAGGTCCTGAACCCGCGGCCGAGGATTTTGCCGTCGTCGCCGACGCCGACCTTGGCGCACGGCGAATAGAAGAGCGTCCAGGTTTCGCTGTCGATCGGCCCCGGCGTCTTGAAAAAGCACTCAAGGGTGAAACTCGCTTTCTCGAGTGTCGAATCCGGGGCGATGATTTTGACGCCGTTCCCGGAACCGTCTTCGCCGCGGACAGCATGCGTGGCACCCACGTTGGCGATGACGCCGGCCATGTCGTTGATGCCGAACCGGAACGCGCTCCCGGCCTTGTCCGCCGTATCCAGAATTGCGGAGGGGGAATTCGTCTCGCTCATCGGATTGGCCACAAGCGCCGAAGTCCCCGTGGCGGCGTTGACGTTGACAACCGAACTGAATCTATTATTGATCCCCAATATGTCGGGGCAAAAGCAGAGCGTGTCAGCGGGCGTATCGCGCGGCTGGGCCCTGATCCGAAGAAAATCGCCGCTGCCGATCGCGGTGTCGCAGATCCGCACATCCATGATGTCCCCGGGGAACGTGCGGTCAGCGGCATGGGTGTTCGCGCCGATCATGAGCGCCTTGCCGGTATATTTTGTCAAGGCTCCGCATCCGGTCAGTGTCCCGACAAGCTGGTAATCGTAGTAGAGTTTTGCGGTGCCTTCGGCATCCAGGGTGAAAGCGGCATGATGCCACACGTCCGGCGTGACCAAGGGGCCCGATCCGCCGCCGACGGTCTTCGACGAGCCGCCGGCGTTGAACCGGCAGGCCAGTCTGCCGCTCCATCCGATCTCAAGCGCGTAAGACTCATCGTTCCAAGCGTTTCCCTGCTGATAGACGATCGGCGCCATCGACCAACTCGCCAAATCGCCGGCGGATGTCCTGAAGATCGCCTCGACCGTCAAGTTGGTCAAGCCGAGGGCCGACGGGTAGGCCGTGTCTGTGCGCAGCATCGCGCCGCTGGCACTGTTGGTGCCCGGCGGGATTTCCGTCAAACCGAAGTGCAGCGCAGTCAGGCGTTGCGACCATTCACCGGTCATCGGGTCATAAACCAATATCCCCGACGGAAGACCATCGGTGCCGTACGGCATGTAATTGGGATCCGTTCCGCGAACAGTACCGACCAGCGAGTGGCAGTACATCGGATACATTCCGGGATCGGCGATGTTCTCGATCACCGTGCTCGGCGTGGACGTCACGCCGGCTGCCAGCACGTCGAGCCGGTACCACAGCACGGTCTCGGCTTGCATCGCGCCGGCCGCCAGAAAAGCCGCCACGCCTACAACAGTTGTCCAGCGTTGTCGTGTCGTCATCGGTGTGTTTCCTTTCCCCCGGTCAATGCATCGTCCGCAGTCAGGAAGTAACTTACCAGATGCACACCCGGATTAATCATACTTTTACGAAATTATTTATCATACTTTTACGAACGCCCCCTTGCGTTTCCGTGCTCGACCGCCTATCATGACGGTCGTGAAAACAATTTTGGTTTTCAGAACCACCAGCCTGGAGTGTTGGCAGTACAAACTCGAGGGGATGCACCGGTTCGCGGATTCGCGCGGCTGGCACCTGCAGGTGATTGACGGCGACACCTCCGCGCATCAGGTGGCGAACCTGCTGGATTTGTGGGAAGCCCTGGGGTGCATTGTTGAGGCGGACGGCGGCGACACGAAACTGAGGCCCCGGCACTTCCGCGGCACGCCGGTCGTCTTTCTCGACCATTCGCCCGACATGACCGCAGAGGGCGCGTCTGTCGTTCGTCACGATTCCGCGCAGATCGCGCGAGTCGCGGCCAAAGAACTGTTGCGGCTCGATTTTCACGACTACGCCCTCGTCGGGTGGTTCTCGCAGGCCTACTGGATGCTAGACAAACTCGAAGCTTTCAAGTCGGTGCTTGAACTGCACGGCAAGAGGATACATGTTTTTGAGCCGGAAGCCGGTGACCGCGGACGCACCACCTCTTTTCAACGGCGGCTTCGAGCCTGGCTCCGCAGACTCCCGAAACCGTGCGGCGTCTTCGGCGTGAACGACTATATCACCGAACGCGCCCTTTCCGCAGCCGTCGCTCAAGGATACCAAGTCCCCGAAGAGCTGGCCTTCGTCGGCGCTGACAACGACGAACTCATCTGCGAAACGACCCGGCCCTCGATGAGCAGCGTGCTGCCGGATTTCAAGACCACAGGACATCTGGCCGCAGAGCTGCTCGCCATGAAGATCTACGCACCCGCCTCGCCGGCGGCCTTGCGCGTCGTTCCGCCTCTCGGAATCGTACGCCGGCAGTCCACGCGGCTCTTCAAACGGTCGGACGCGGACGTTCAGGCGGCCATGGAGCTGATCCGGAGAAAAGCCGCGGACGGATTAAGGGCGAGAGACGTTCTGGCAACCTTCCCCTGTTCCCGGCGGCAGGCGGAAATCCGGTTCCGCTCTCTGACGGGACGTAGCGTGCTGGAGGAGATACAGGATGTGCGTTTCGCCCGTGCCATGGAATTTCTAAAAAGTCCGAGCGTTGCAATCGGCGCGATCGCCGGGCGTTCTGGATGGCCTTCTGAACTCGTGCTGGAACGCTATGTCCGGCAAAGGACCGGCCGAACACTATCGGAAATCAGAAAAAGTTAGACCGGCAGCCTCGCCTGCAAGCCCGAGTTTCTCCATCTTGTAGCGCAAGATGCGACGCGTCGTGCCCAGCCGGGTGGCGGCGCGCGTCTGGACGCCGCCGGAGACCCGCAGCGCCTCGGCGATCAGCCGTTTTTCATACGCCATGACCGCTTCCTCGAGGGGGACGGCGCCGACAACGGCCGAAGCCTCGGGCGGTGCTGCAGGCATGCTTTCCATGCTCGGCTCCGACTCGCCCGCCGTGTCGGCGTGGAACTCCTCAGGCAGACGCGCTGCCGTGACCACGGGCTCGCGTCCGTGCAGGACAAGCATACGTTCGACGAGGTTCCGCAGTTCCCGGACATTCCCGGGCCACGCGTAGGCGTCCAGCAGGCGGAGGGCCTCGCTGTCGAACGCCCGCGTCTGCGCATGCAGCGCAGGCCCCAGCCGATGCAGGAAGTGCGTCAGCAGCAGAGGAATATCCTCGCGCCGTTCGCGCAGAGGCGGCAGTTTGACCCGGACGACATTGAGTCTGTAGAAGAGGTCCTCCCGGAAGGTTCCGGCCAGCACGTCTTGGCGCAGGTCGCGTGCTGCGGCCGCCACGATCCGGGCATTTGTCCGGATGAGGCGCGTCCCGCCCACACGCATGAACTCACGTTCCTGGAGGACGCGCAGCAGTTTCACCTGGGTCGACGTCGACATCTCGCCGACCTCGTCAAAGAAAAGTGTCCCTGATCCGGCCAGTTCAAACCGGCCGGGTTTGAGACGGTCGGCGTTGGTGAAGGCGCCTTTCTCGTGGCCGAAGAGCTCGCTCTCGAGCAGGTTTTCCGGCAAGGAGGCACAATGGACAGCCACGAACGGTTCATCCTGACGCGGGCTTTCGGCATGCAGCAGGCGGGCGGCCAGCTCTTTGCCGGTGCCGCTTTCGCCCTGGATCAACACCGTCGCGCCCGTGGCGGCCGCGAAACGCAACTGCTCGATCGCGGCAAGAAACGCCGGGCTCTGCCCCACGATGTCACGGGTCGGAAAGGCCGAAGAGAGTTCTGTCGACAACACCTGGACCTGACGGTGCAGCCGACGCGTTTCCACGGCGCGCCGTACGATGTGGCGCAGATTTTCGACATCGAACGGCTTGCCGACGAAATCCACCGCACCGAGACGGATCGCCTCAACCACGGACGGGATCGCCGTCGACGCACTGACCATGATGACAGGAAGGTCCGGGTGGTCAGCCTGGATCAGGCGCAACAGGTCGATGCCTGAACGACCCGGCATCACCACATCCAGCAACGCCAGATCGACCGACTCGCGTGCCAAGAGCGTTTGGGCCTCCTCCGCCGATTCAGCGAGGAGCACCTCGAACTCCGTGTCGAAAATCAGACGAAGGGCTTCGCGGCTGCCCCGTTCGTCATCCGCAATCAGGAGTTTGGGCATATTAGTCCTTTCGCATCAGCGGCAGCGTGATCGCCACCGTGGTGCCTTTCGGCGAAGAATCCACATCGATGCGGCCGCCGTGATCGACCACGGCGCGGCGCGCCAGCGGCAAGCCCAAGCCCAATCCGCCTGACTTGGTTGTGCTGAACGGCGAAAAGAGCTTCGCCTGGACCTCCGGCGCGATCCCCGGTCCGTTATCGCTCACCGTCACGACGAACGAGCGGTCGTCGCCCGTGCCGGAACAGCTTACGCGGACGCGGACACAGGGCCCCTCGACAGCGGCCACCGCCTCACACGCATTGATGATGACGTGCGCCAGGCCATCCACCAGCGAGGGTGCATCGGAAGAAAAAACGGGGAGTCCCTCTGCAAGTTCGAAGGCCACGATTGCGGACTGTTTCGGGCAGACTTCGGCGGCGCGCGCGCAGGCCTGGCGGATCAGGTCCGGCAGCGCATTCTCGCGCGGCGCCAGTTTCTGCGGATGCGCAAACGCGTTGATCTGCGTGATGATCGCATTCAACCGGCCGACCTCGCCTTTGACCACACCATAAAAACTCTGGCGGAACTCTTCATCGGCATATCGCTCAGGCAGCAGTTGCGCGAACGTGCTGATGGCGACCAGCGGATTCCGCACTTCATGGGACATGGCGGCGGCGAGGTCGCTCCAGAACGCGTGGCGATCCAGTTCTTCCTGTTTTTCGCGCAACAGACGTTCGTGAGAGACATCCGAGAGCAGCAGCATGGCGCCCATACAGGCGTCGCGTCCGCCGATCAGATGGCCGTCCACACGAATGGCTCGCCGGGTTCCGGGATCGGTCCAAACGGTCGGCTCCGGCACGGCACGGCTGCGGATCGTCCGCAACACGACATCGGCCAGGCGGCTGCCGGCCTTCTCTACCGGACGGCCCACGGTCTGTTCGGCCGTCACGCCCAAGATCTGTTCGGCGGCACGGTTGAACCAGCGGACGGTCCCCTCTTCCGAAACAGCCAGAATGCCGACCGGAAGCGCTTCGAGCAGATTCTCGGCCAACGTCTTTTGAACCGCCAGTTCTTCAAGCAGCAGTGCGTTTTCCAGCAGCGTGGCCACCTGCTCGCCCATGACCGAGAAATCAGTCAGGTCCCGGGACGTAAACGGGATGCCCGTGGCGCGGTGCCCGACAACGATCCATCCCAGCAGGCCATGTTTCCCCAACAACGGGATGATGATTTCGGCACCGGCCGCATCCAAAACACTTTGCAGCATGCGCCGTTCCCGCAGGTCTGAGACATGCCCGAGATGGGCGCGGCAGACCAGATACGCATGCCGTTCGAGCCAACGCACAAAGAGGTCTTGCGGCGCATAGATCAACATGCTCGCCGCGTCAAGGCATCGGACTCCGGCCCACAGCCGATAGCCGCTTTCCCCCTGCAAGCGCGCAAAGGTGCCGACCCGGGTGATGCGTCCCGCCGCAGCGACCCCTTCGACCACCTGCTCCATCAGTTTACGGATATCGTGGACATGGCGCGAAGCGCGCCACACCTCGTCAAGCGGGGCCGCTTCGCGCTCGGGTGATTCGACATGCGGCACGGCGCTTCCGCTCTGCAGGAGGAGGGCCTGCTCACGAAAAAGATTCAGTTCCTCGTGTGCGCCATGCAAGACGATCGCCTGACGCAGCGTCTGCCGCAACGTTTCAGCCGGCGAGTCCAGCGCCTGGCAGGCGAAAACCCCGGCCTGCAAGCAGTCACGGAACGGCTCAGATTCGGGAACGCCATAAGCGACGGTCTCGCTGCGAGCCTGAGGCGACAGTTCCGTCAACGCCATTTCGCCGTCGGGGTGCCGCAGATCCACGAGACGGATCGCGGCATCGTGTTGTCCTCCGGACCAGTCCAACCGGCTGTCCGCAGCGCACACCGTGGCGATCCCGTTGAATGTCATGGCCAGCCGGTGCGGCAACGCCGAATCGAGAGTCAACAGCAGACACAGGGGAGGTGCGGAGGTCATATTGCTCCTTTTGAGGCATGCGTGTCACCGGGCGGCGGCTCGGCGATCAGCGGAAAGAGAACGCGGAAACAGGAGCCCTTCTCGGAGGAGTTTTCCAGATCGATCATGCCGCGGTGTTCCAGCACGATCCCGTGCGCGACCGAAAGCCCCAACCCGGTTCCGTTCGTCTTCGTTGAAAAAAAAGGGTCGAACACGTGCGGCCACTGTTCAAGCGGGATCCCGCATCCTGTGTCACGCACGCGGACCTCAATCCACGCCTGCGCGTCGGGCATGCCGGGATACGGCACCAGCACGGCCCGGGCGATACACGTCGTCTGAACCGTCAACACCCCGCCCTGACCCATCGCGTCGATCCCGTTGAGGAAAAGGTTCAGGAACACCTGGCTGAGCAGCCGGTCCTCGCCCGGCAAGCGGTCGGACGGGGCTTGGTAACAGCGTTCAAACACCACGCGTTTAGCTTTCATTTGCTGTGCGGCCAGCCGGCCAGCCGCATCGAGAACCGCATGCAGGGACACCGGCACCAGTTTGGGTTTGACCGGCCGCGAGAAGTTGAGCAGTTGTGTCACGATGGTGTTGATCCGCTCGACCTCAGTCGCCAGGAGCGGAACGAACGTCGCACGGAAATCCGGATCGTCGTAGCGGCTGGGCACCAGTTGCGTGAACGTTTTCAGGCAAACCAGCGGATTTTTGATTTCATGCGCCATGCCGGCGGCCAAGGTTCCGATGCTGGCGAGCCGGTCGCTGCGCCGGATCTGCTCCTCCAACCTGCGCAGCCGAGTGGTATCCTGCAGGACGACCAGCACACCGGAGGCGACGCCTCCGACCCCGCCAAAAACGGCCGTCGCGAAGCGCACGGAACGTTCATCCGGAGAGCGCGGATCGAGGATGAGATCCGAATCCCGCACGCACTTGCCCGTAGCCAGGCTCGCCAGCGCTTCGTCGCGCAGGGCATCGGGCAGGATCTGCGACACCGGCTTGCCGATCACCGTTCTGCCATGCCGTTCCAGGCCCAGCAGGCGGTGCGCCTCGCGGTTGCACACGGTGACGCACCCATTGGAATCCGTAGCGATCACGCCCGAGACCAGATTATCCAGCAACACCTCGTTGTAGACCCGCGCATCATGAAGCCGTGTGTAGAGGACTGCATTCTCGATCGCAATCCCCATCTGGTCCCCCAGCACCTTCAACACGTTTTCTTCGCGCCGTCCAAAGAGATGACCGTCGGCACGCACGCCCAGCAACAGAAACCCCACCATGCCGTTGTTCGATTTCAAGGCGACGGCCACCTCGGCATGGAGCCGGGCCAGAGCCCGCTCGGCCAGCGCATGTAACGGGGTCCCGCCGGCGCGCCGCAAAACGTCACGCGACAACGGAAAGCGTTCTATTCGAAGCGCGCAGAGGACCGGATCGCCGTCGGCCACCTTTTCCCCGCCTGGCAGCAACGGTCCGCTGTGCGCGCGCAAGACAAACTCCGAGCCCTGCCGCAGGTAGACGCGAACAAGCGTCACCTGGAGCGAGTCCTGAAGCAAGCGGCAGAAATCACGGAACAGTTCATCCAGGGTCGTGACGGAACGCGTCAGGTCGCTGCCCTCATGCACCAGTCGCGACAACGCGTCATGCCGGTCGAAAAACAGGCGGTCCGCGCCATATCGCAAGAACGCGTGCGCCGGCGCGAGCAACAGCGCGACCCCCGTGGCGGCGGCGACATGCGCAATGGTCCTCAGCAGTTCAGGCGCCGTACCGGGCAGCGCGGAGACCATGAGAAAGACACCGATGTAGAGCACCACCAAAAAGACGAGCAGCAGTGAACCGGTCACGGCCCGCTGCAAAAACTCACCGACCCCCATGATATGACGCGTCGCAATCCCGTAGGCGATCACGCTGTGCCAGATCACGACGGCGAACGGCGTGAAACGCGCGCTCTGGGCGGTCCCGGAGAGTAGCGGCACGACGAGCACAATCAAGACGCCCGGGACCAGGCCGAGGATGGAGCCCAGCGCCATGACCCGCAACTCCATCCGGCCGCTGCCTTCCAATTGCTTCAGTGAACCGAAAAAACCCCACACCAGCCCGGCAACCGAGACGATCCAATAACCGACAAACAGGACAAAACCCGCGCCATACTGCGGTTCCGCGATCTGTTCCGCAGCCGTCGGCAGCCGCGCGCCCTCGAGAAAGAAGTCCGTTTGACACATCAAGGCCGTCACACAAGCCGCCAGGGTCCCGCGCCAACACCGCCTAAACAACGCACTGAGTGCGCCCGTGGGCTGTTCGACCGACACGCGCAACATATTGAACAACAGCGGGATCAAAACGCTCACCGCGCAGGCTTGGCGGATCCAAAACGACAGCCAAACCTCGCTGGTCGCCATCGCCCCCGCATATTGGCAGAACAGCCAGAGCGCGAACACCATGGACAGCAGGGCAAACACGCGGTTGGCCAGACGCCGCCAGTTGGTCAGCAAGACCACCACGCCCAATAACAGGTTGACGGGAATGATGATCAGCAGCGAAATGACAAACAGGTTGATCATAACGGAGGCCTGCGGACGACCAGGGAGGCGTTGCCGCCTCCCATGCCGTGCACATTGATAAGCGCATGCTCGATGCGGGATTGACGCGCCACCGGCACATAGTCCAAGTCGCAGTCCGGATCGGGCGTCGTGTAATTCGCCGTCGGCGGGATCACGTCGTGCCGCATGGCCAGCGCACAGGCAATGAGTTCCATCGGGCCGGCCGCCGCCAGCGGATTCCCGGTCACGCCTTTGATCGATGAAACCGGGATCCGGTAGGCATGACGCCCCAGCGTGTCGCGGATCTTCTCGGTCTCGACACGGTCGATGACCGGATCACTCGGACCATGTGCACACACGTAGTCGATCGCGTCGCCGTACACCCGCGCGTTCGCCAAGGCCAAGGTCATGCAGGCGCCGAGTCCATCTGCAGCCGGCGCTCCGGACGCATCCTGAAACGCGGCGCCGCCGCAGAACTCAAGCCAGACATGCGCCCCGCGGGCCCGCGCATGCGCGAGACTCTCCAGCACCACCACGCCGGCCCCCTCGCCCAGCACGCCACCATCGCGGTCGCGGTCAAAGGGGCGGCTGGCACGCTGCGGATCATCGTTTCGCGCAGAGAGCATCCTGCTCGAACAGAACGCTGCGCAGGTTGTGGCGCAGATCGACGCATCGGCCCCGCCGGCGATCGCCACATCGGAGTCGCCGCTGCGAATCGCCGCCGCCGCCGATAAAAGGGCGTCGGCCCCCGCCTTGCAAGCCGTCGCCAGCGTCTGAAAGGTGGCGCGTGTCCCTAACTGTTCGGCCAGAGTGGCGGTCACCGAGTGTGGTTGCGTGGCCCACACCACCCAGGGCCGCACCCAGCCCTGCTGGCCTTTGAAGACACTGTTTGCAGCTCCCTCGACCACCTCGATCGCACTCGTACTGACCCCCACCGAAAGGTAAACCGGCCTGCTCAACGCGCTCAGTGTGGCCGCACCCAGAGCGGCATCATCCAGCGCCATCTCCAGCGCTGCCAGCGCGAAATGCGTATGCCGACCGACACGCTTCCATTTTGCCGTGGCCGGCAAATGGCGCTTAGGATCGAATCCCTTCACCTCCGCCGCGATGCGGTTGGACAACTGAGACGCGTCAAAGAGCGTGATCGAGCCGCAACCGGACCTCCGCTCAATCAACGTCTGCCAGAAATCGGACACACCGATTCCGTTGGCCGCCACGATCCCCACCCCCGTCACGACAACACGCCGCTCGTCATTTCGATTCCCGTACTTCATCATGTGGTGTCGTTATTGTCTCACCCGTGTACAGTTCCTGTCTACACCAAAATCGCCCTCCTAAAACGGGCAACACGGCCGATCAAAATTGAACACGCGCCTCCCGCAATTGTGCAATTCTGGACATGAATCCTGAGACCTTACTCTTTACGCTGGCAATTTTACAGATAAAAACTTAAGATTCCACCGTTTTCATGCTTAATGATTCTCGGCACGAGAGTTGCTATTCTTACCCAAGAACGAGTTACCACGTTCAAAATCAGGACTTATCCTCAATGACCTACGTTCGTTGTTCATGTTTGTTCATTCTGTGTGTCATGTTTATTCTTCAACCCGCGCTATGGGCAGACGGTTTTCGCAACCCGCCTGACACTGCGGCCGCGCTGGGCAAGTCAGGCAACCACATGGTCTGGGTGAACGACCCGTCAGCCGTCTTTAACAACCCCGCAAACCTGGTTGATCTGCCCGCGCCGCAGGTCCAGCTTTCAGTACTGGCCGGATATAGCCACGCCGACTATGACGGACGGTTGGGCAAGACGGACACCGAGCGGCCCTGGAGCGCCCTGCCCTCTTTTGCGCTCGGGATTCCCTTGGCCGACCACCGTTTTGCCGTAGGGCTCGGCGCGCACCTTCCGTTCGGACGTCAAACGCGCTGGGATTCAAAAGGGGTCTTTCGTTATACCGCCCCGGTCAGCACGGAAATGATGGTGGCCGACCTCTCGCCGACATTGGCTTGGCGGGTCACGGAAACCGTCGCGGTCGGCGCCGGCCTTGACTTCTACTATGGCACGCTCCGCTTTCGTCAACTGCTGCCGTTCGCGGCGGGCAGCCGCATCAGCGCGGACGCGGACGGGTACGCCTTCGGCGGGCACGCCGGCATCACCTGGGACATGACGGAACGCCAGCGGCTGGCGTTGACGTGTCACGCGCCCTTTGACATGACGTTCAAGGGCGAAATCGACGCAACGGGCGTACCCGCGCCGGCCGTCTCCTCCAGCGACGTTGAGACGACGTTTGCCTTCCCCACGATCGTGGCGCTCGGCTACGGCATCCGCGTCACCGAAACCTTGAGCATCGAGGCGAAAGTCGAGTGGCTCCAGCATTCACGCTTCAAATCCATGGAGATCGACGCCGGGGCAAACGCGCCACTGGTCAACATGATGGGCATGTCGCGCATGCCGCAAAACTGGGACGACACCTGGACATTCGGTCTCGGCCCGGAATGGCGTTTCGCGCGCGACTGGACGTTCCGCGCGGGTTATCTGTATCTCCAGAGCCCTGTGCCTGACGGCGCCTTTTCACCCATCGCCCTGGATGTGGACCAATCCATCGCCAGCATCGGCCTGGGCTATCAGCGCGGCCGCCACGCGATCGACGTGGCCTATGCGATCGGGCTCTTTGAAACCCGGCGCGTCCGCTCAAACCAAAATCCGCTCTACAGCCAAAGCAACTATGAGTTCGACGGCCATCTGGCGGCGCTCACCTACACCTTCTCCTTTTGACGCGGCCCTCATTCACGCCCGTCCCCAATGTGTTGCACGCCGTCGGATAAACGACTCGAGATGACATCATGAATGCGACGACTCCCGACCCAACGACTCATGCTCAACCGACGATTCTGGTCATCGACGACGAGCTCGGCCCGCGCGAAAGCCTGCGTTTTCTGCTCAAAGACGATTACCGTGTGCTCTGCGCGGATTCGGTTGACAAAGGCGTGTCGCTGATGCGCACGCATCAGCCTGACACGGTCATCATGGATATCCGCATGCCCGGGCGTTCGGGCATCGAAGGGCTGCGCGAGATACGCTCCCTTGACACCGAGGTCTCGGTGATCATGTTGACGGGGTTCGCTGCGATCGGGACCGCGCAGGAGGCGATCCGACTTGAAGCCAGCGATTATATGGAGAAGCCGTTCGACGCCGTCGACATGCGGCAGGCGGTGAGCCGCCATGTTGAGCAGACGCTTCGACGCCGCAAGCGCCGGCAGTTGCTGAAGGAAGCCGACTCGCTGGCAACCAAATTGAATGATTTCGAGAGGAAAGACTGGCTGGCCAACCTCGGACAGTCATCCAGCGAGTTCGTGCATGACCTGCGCAATGCCATTGCCGCCTCGAGCGGTTCTCTGATCCTGCTGCGTATGGAAGTTGAAAATCTGCAGACGCGCCAAACGGCGGCACTGGCGTCAGATGCGGACCAATACTTGAAGATGCTCGAAAACGCCACGCAGCGCTGCATCAGCCTGCTCGACGCCTGGCAGCGGCTGATCCGTCAAGACCCCGTGCAGCAGTCGAGGACCCGCCTGCATGCATTCGTCAGCGCCTGCGCGGAGAATGGCCGCGTCGGCCTCGGCCCTTCCGTGTCGCTGACGTGCACCGCCGTCGGCCCTGACGCCACGATCCTCGCGGACCCGACGCAACTTTCGCGTGTCCTCATTAATCTCATCCAGAATGCTTCGCACGCGCTACCCGCCGGACAAGGCCGCATCGACCTCCAGTCGGAGCGGGCCGGCGATTGCGCACGCATCGTGGTCCGCGACACCGGCTGCGGAATTTCACCCGACAACCTGAAGTGCCTCTTTACCCCCCACTTCACGACCCGCAGCGAAAACGGGGGAATGGGACTCGGGCTCTTCATCGCCAAGAAAATTGTTCAGGCGCACGGCGGAACGATCAGCGTGGACAGCACCATCGGACAAGGCACAACCTTTACCATCCAGTTGCCGCTGGCACCTGACCTCACCGCCGACGCGACGGCCTGAACGGCAAGGGAAAAAACGCCCAGACTTCAGCGCGGTACCGCAGGTAAGCCTCGCCGAACAGCGTTTTCAAGAAGTGTTCTTCGTAGTATGCCCGCGTGATTTCCAAAGGAATGAACGCCAGAGCGCCGATTCCCAGTGCCACCCAAGCCCCGAGAAAAACGGGCATGCCGAGCACTTCAAGGCATGCCCCTGCATAGAGCGGATGGCGCATGAGGCCATACGGTCCATGGCGCACCAGGCAACGGCCCTCGCCCGTTTCGGACACATCCACGTGCCACTGATGGCTCAGCGCGTGAAACGCCCAATACCGCACGCCGACACCGGCCAGGTAGAGCGCAGCCCCGCACCCGACCGCCACCGGCGCGGGATACCCGCCCTTCAACAGAAACTGCAACGAGGACGCAGCCAGCGTCACGGTGTAGGCATATCCAACGGCAATCGCCGTCCAGTCGCGTCCGGCTCCGCTGCACGCGCGGTTCAACCCCTGACGCAGGTACATCGACCAGATCCGTTCCAGACATGCCGCCACATACAGCACAACACCGAGCGCCTTGCCTGAAAACGTCGCCGTGAAGGGATAGAGCGCAAGCGGCAATACGACCGCGACCAGCGCCATGACCGACACCCCATGGAACAGCAGAACGCGCACGCTTGCAGGACGTTTCACCGCAGATTCTTCAGCACCTTTGTCTTGAGTCATGATCGTGGCATCCCCCCTTGAATGGCCTCGCCATCACGCGACACCGCGCATCGCATGGGCTTTCGAGATTTTTGCGAGTATGGCAAAACGGCTTCGCGCCCGCAAGCTCATCCTGGTCCACCCCGTCATCACCTCGCGTTCAGTGTGAACGTCCTCACCTCGCCGAAGGGGACCGAGGGCTGATGCGCGACCTCCATCTGCACCGAGATCTCCACAGGCAACACCACCGCCACCGGCGTTCCCTCTGCTTGGAACAGATCGATCTCACCGAAATCGGCATCGGCCAGATAAGGCACATCGGCGGAGCGTCCGTCACGCCGCTGAGGCAACACATGACGGCCGAGCGTCCGACCGCCGGCCTTTTCGCGAACCCGGAGCGTCACCGCATGCGGCCGGTCATCGGCACGCCAAGTCGCTGCCTGCGTGTTCCCGACCGCAATCCGCGCGCGCACGGGTTGCCCCTGCGCCACCGTGATCACCGCGCCGTTTCCCGCCTCGCGCCACGTGCCGTCCGCGTCGCGGATCTGCAGCCGCGTGAACTCCGCATCCAGATATTTGGGCGGATTGGTGCCGTCGCACGGCACGTTGCCGACCGCGAGTCCGACCGCTTCGGCTTGGCTCAGCCCGCTGCCCGGCGAGCGGACCCCCAGCATGTGCCCCGCCTGACGCGCGGCGCGATACGCAGCGGCCCCCTCGTGAAATGCCGCGCGCCAATACCCGCCTGCGTGCGCGTCGCGGTCAAAGGCAAACCACTCGGTCGGCACCACCGGCTCGCGCGCCGTTTTGAAACGCGGCGCGTACGACCGGATCAACCTTGCGGCAGGACGTTCCACCCGGTCGGGCTCGATGACCCCATAATCGCTGCGCTCTCCCACACGGTAGCCCCCGACCCACCACCACGGCACTGTGCCTGCCGCGCCCGCCGCCAGACCGGTCCGGTAGAAGCGCTCCGAATACCGCCCCTGACGCGCGATCGCCACAGCGTGCTGCGTCATGCGCACACCGTCCCAGACGCTGAGGCCGAATTCCGACCAGACGACCGGCTTGCCGCCTGTCGTGAACGCCACGTAGCGCGTGATGAATCCGATCGCGTCTTCGCCCTCGTCGGTGTCCGGGATGGCGTAGCCTTCGGGACAGATGAAGTCGATGTGCTTGACAGGGCCGCTCAGCGCGAAATCATAGGGCAGCGTGTTTCCCTGGCGAAAACTGATCAGGTGGTTCGGATCCAACTCGCGTAAACGGCGGTGCGCCTTGCCCCAAAGACGGCTCGTATGCGTATCCATGAAGCGGCGGTATGCGGCCATCTGCACACGCCATGCCCCGTCCTCGCGAAACCAGGTGTCTGGCGGCGAGATCGCGCCGCCGTCCGCCCCGCGCCGCGCCTTGACGCCCCAGTCGCGCTCCGCGCGCGCCAGCGACCCGTACCGCTCGTTGATCCAGTCCCGCCACGCGCCGTCCCAACGCGCGCGTGCCGCATCGTTTTTGAAAACGTGATTGCCCGGCTCCCAGATCGTGTCGTACGCGAACACCGCAGCGTTGCCCGGCAGCCGCGCCGTCGCCAGATACCCTCTGAGATCCTCTTCGTTGAATGCCAGCGGCGAGGCCTGCCCCATGAACAGGTTCACGTAGATGCCGTGCCGGCGGCACCGCCGCAGAAAATCAAGCAGATTGCGGTATTCGCGCGGCGGCGGCGTCTGGATGCTGACCATGTTCACACCTAGGTCCGCCAGATGACTCAGGTCGCGCTCAACCTCTTCCGGCGCGTAAAAGGGATCACGCAGCCAGCCCGCCCAATAGTCGGCATGATCCATGCCCGACACGTAAAGCGGCCAATAATTCATCCCGACCGGATACCACCGTTCGCCCTTCAGCCAGAAACTGCCCGCCCTCGCCGTGATGAACGCATCTGCCGGATCCGGTTCTGGATCCAGCACCGCAAAAGTCTGGCTGACCGTCTCCTCGCTCTCGCCATCCGCCCATGTCACCCGATAGCGATACTCGGCCGGCTCGGGTGGCGGCTGCCAAACCGCCTCACAAACGGTGACGCCACGCGCGAACGGACGCGACACTGGCGCGCGCCAAACCGTCCGTCCGTCCCGCTCCACGCTGAACGTCACTGTGGCCTCGCGCGGCGCCACGCCGAACCTCCGGACCGACGCGCCGAATGTGACCGGCTCGCCCGGCCAATACGCGAACTGCGCAGGTCCGGCCGCTTCCATCAGGGTTCCGCGCGTCACACGCTCGACCGCAGACACCACACGCGACAAGACAGGCGGCGCGCTCCACACACCGGGGTCACGGTAACCGAACCCAGCAAACACACTCCCGGCCCGGTTCGAGTGGCTGTTCAGCAACAGCCATTCGCACGCGCCGCCCGTCCTGCCGTCAGGCCGGCGCGCCTCGGCGAGCGTCATAAACCTCCACTTCGCGCCGCGACCGTAGCCTTCGCCGCGCGTGCGCGGAATCGCGCACACAACATCCCGGCAGATCGTGCCAGCCACTGACACCTCACCCGTCACCGCGTGCGTTTTGTAACGCGGATAGAGACCTTCCAGCGAAAGATCCGCAGGCGGCAGCGCAAGATCCGCCGCAGCGAACGGATCGCGTGCCGATCCCACATCGGACAGCCACACCGTATGCGCGCCACCGACCATCGCGGGCGTATGCGAGGCCGACATGCCGAAACAGACGCGCACCGCCTGGTCCGCACGCAGACGGTCGCCTTTGCCGCCACGCCGCCCCTTCGTCGCCGAATCCTGCCAATACTGAAACGCGGCCAACGGCAGACCGACCCGGCGCCACGCGTGGGTCAGTTCGGCCACGGCGATCCAGCGCGACCCGTCGCGCTCAATGATTTCCACCGCGAGCTGCGCCATGGGCTCGCCGCTTTTTGCATAAAAGGTCACAAAGTCGTCGCCTTGCCCGAACAGCCGGGCCACTGCTGGCGAATGACGGATCTCCCAGCCTTGCAGCCGTTCAATATCCATGCGCAGGCAGAACGTCCCTTCGGGCCCTTCCGGCACGAGCGAAAAGGTGTTGTTCGCGGCACCTTCGGAACTCGCCCGGCGCCACGCGGTAAGGTCCATGCCCGCCTTGATCTCAAACGGCCGGTACGCGGGCACAACGCGTTCCGCGAGCGCCGCTCGACCGGTCGCGTCCAGCCAGCGCCCACCGACGCGCCAGAGCGACCGGTCGGCCAACGGCCCGCCGAGGCAGAATGTATGGACCCCTTCGCGCGCCAGACGGTCCACCGTCCTCACCGCCCCGGCCGGCAGCGAGGCGCAATTCGGCAAGACCAGCACGCTGAACCGCTGCGCCGCCAACGCGGCGGACTCGAGAAGCTGATCCGCCGTCAGCCGCGTGACCTCGAACCCCTTGGCTGCCAACGCGCCGGCCAGCCGCGCGTTCGCCGCGCGGTCATGCCCGGGCAAAGCATCGTCCAGCAGGGCCACGCGTTCGGACAGGCCTGCCTGCGATCGTGGCGGCAACGACGCCTGTGAGGCGTCCGCGAAAGCCGCCCCCACACACAGCATCCATACCGCTGCCATCCAGCCATTCGCGCCCAACAAAACTTTTCTCATGCCTTCTCCCAAAATAACCACGTTGGCGTAAGTTTACCACGATCTCAGCCGCCTTCTCAACTCACGAGCCCGGCCATGGTGCAATTGTGCGGACAGCCAATTCGGCATTGAATCGCCTCCCTCACCCCGTTAAACTGTGACGCAAACAAACAACGGATTTTTTATGGCGTTACGATACCTGACAGCCGGCGAATCGCACGGCCCCGCATTGACCGCGATTCTGGAAGGCATGGCCGCCGGATTGCCGCTCACCGAAGAGACGATCGCCGAGGATCTCGCGCGCCGCCAGACCGGGACCGGTTCCGGCGACCGCATGGCGATCGAGCGGGATCGCGCCGCGATCCTCTCGGGCGTGATGGAGGGCGTCACGACCGGCGCTCCGATCACGCTCCAGCTCGTGAACCGCGATCATGCCAATTGGAAAGGCAAGGCGGTCCCCGCCTACACCACGCCGCGCCCCGGCCATGCCGACCTCGCCGCCGCAGTCAAATACGGCTATACCGACATCCGCCCCTCGCTGGAACGCGCCTCGGCCCGCGAGACCGCCGCGCGCGTCGCCGTCGGCGCGGTCTGCCGTGCTTTTCTGAAAACCTTCGGCATCACGGTGGACGGCTATGTCTCGGCCATCAACGGCCACGCCGCCTGCCTGGAAGGCATGACGTTTAGCGACCGTGTCGCGCGCGCCCGCCGTTCTGACGTGCAGTGCCCCGACCCGGAAGCCGCCGCACGCATCATTGCATCGATCGAGCAGGCCAAGAGCCAGGGCGAGACGCTCGGCGGCATCATCGACATCGTCGTGGAGGGTGTGCCCGTCGGGCTCGGGTCGCATGTCAACTGGGACCGGCGGCTAGATGCCCGCCTGGCACAAGCCGCGCTGGGCGTGCCGGCCATTAAAGGCGTTGAAATCGGCAATGCCTTCAGCAATACCGGCAAACAAGGCACGCAGGCTCACGACGCCATTCTGCCGGGAAGCGCGGGCTTTGAGCGCCGGGGCGACGCCTGCGGCGGCATCGAAGGCGGCATCTCCAACGGCCAGCCTGTGTGGCTACGCGCCGCCATGAAGCCGATCCCCACCACGCGCAAAGGGCAGGACACGGTCGATCTCGCCACCGGCAAACCGTGTCTCACGTATTACGAACGGTCCGATGTCTGCCCCGTGCCGCGCGCGGTCGTGGTGCTCGAAGCGGTTGTCGCGGTCGCCATCGCCGATGCCCTGATGGAAAAACTGGGCGGCGACAGCATCGCGGAGATGAAACCCCGTTTCGACACGTTGCGCCGCGCAACCCTCGACGACACACGCATGTCCGGCCAGCCGCACACCTTCTGGCCGTAACCTCAAATCGTCCCTCCCTTTCACGCATGCACCTCTATCTCTACGGCCCTCCCGGCAGCGGCAAATCCACCCTCGGGAAAATCCTCGCCCGGCGACTGGACCTGCCTTTCATCGACCTCGATGCCTTCATCGAATGCACGGCCAAGCAGCGCGTTCCCGACATCTTTGCCTGCGAGGGGGAGGCCGGCTTCCGTATCCGTGAAGCTGCCGCGCTCGCCCAAGTCGCGCACGGCGCGTCTGCGGTCATCGCCCTCGGGGGCGGCGCCCTGCTCAGCGAACAGAACCGCGTTCTTGCCCAGGCCACCGGCGAGGTCCTCTGCTTGCAGGCGGATGCCGTCACACTGGAAGCGCGCGTCAACCGCCACCCCGGCAAACGGCCCCTGCTCGCAATGCCGGATAGCGGCTGCGCCGTGCCGCCGCATCCCGGCCAAGCCAAGCCGATCGGCCTGCTGCTGGCCGAACGCGCCAGCCACTACGCTTCGTTCGCGCGCCGCCTGCCGGTCAGCGACCTGCCGCCCGACGTGACGGCGGACCGCGCACAGACTGCGCTCGGACTCTTCCGCATCAGCGGCATGGGTGCCGCGTATACCGTCCGCGTCGGCGACCGTATGCTCGACGCCGTCGGCGAGCATCTGTCCGAGCTGGGGTGCGGCGACCGCACGGTTGTGGTGGGCGACACCCACACCCTGCCGCTCTACGGCGAACGTGTGGCCGCTTCGTTGCGAGCGCGCGGCATGGCGGCCACCACCTTCGCGATCCCGGCAGGCGAAACCACCAAGACGATCGAAACCGTCGCCTCGCTCTGGTCCGCCTTTCTCACGGCCGGCATCGAACGCGGCCATGCGGTGATCGCGCTGGGCGGCGGCGTGGTCGGCGACCTCACCGGCTTCGCGGCCGCCACCTGGCTGCGCGGCGTGCGCTGGATCGGCTTGCCGACAACCTTGCTGGCGATGGTCGATTCCGGACTGGGCGGCAAGACTGGCGCGGACCTGCCGCAAGGCAAGAATCTGATCGGCGCGTTTCACCCGCCATCCCTGGTGCTGGCCGACACGTCAACGCTGGCGACCTTACCCGCGGCTGAGCTGCGGTGCGGCTTGGCCGAGGCCATCAAACACGCAGTGATCGGCGACCCGGGCCTGCTGGACGACCTGCCTCGCTTCGCCGTTTGCGAGCCGTGT
>Ga0265294_10001146_pt1 | contig 35961 bp, 46 predicted proteins | sample MunlanPumphouse3_FD_192504 | JGI IMG/M metagenome (GOLD analysis project Ga0265294, IMG submission 192504) | Groundwater microbial communities from a municipal landfill in Southern Ontario, Canada - Pumphouse #3 | ecosystem: Environmental > Aquatic > Deep subsurface > Groundwater | place...
GCAAAGCCGGAGTTTCTTCTTCCGGCTGCCGGTGTGCGGCCTTGTCTATCATTTCCCTGATCTGCTCTTGTCCTTTCCATGTATAATCGCAAAAACCAAATGTACATCTTATTAAAACCAAATGTACATCTAGAACAGTACCCCCTGGTGAGGTGTGTTCATTTCGTAATTCCAAGTAAGAACCTCAGTCTTACTGCCTTTGCCGGCAGACTTGTTCATTACAATACTACGTGTTCTCCAGCCGTTTCTGGCAATATATTCAGCAAGAATACTACTGGGGTAGCTACTTAGCAAGAACGCCCCTTGGAGGCCTGAAAGCATCTCCAAAAGGTTTATGTAGTCCGCCTCCGTGTAGCCATCATAGTGGCCACAATCGCTATTAAAATAAGGAGGGTCGACATAATGAAAAGTTGTAGGCGTATCTGTCGTTTTAATAACGTTAAGAGCATCTCGACAGAAGATAGATGTCCGCTCTAGGCGCCGGGCATAAATGATCGTAAAGGCCTCTTTCGCATTTTGAAAAGACACCGCACGATTGCGCTCTATTTCAACACACCAAGTATTGCCTAAGATTGCATACATACTCTGCTTGCTCAGCATCCATACTGCCCACGCCCGTAATATCGACGAATGATCCAGCGGATTTGAGTAAATATTCCTCGCCTGCTGATGCTGAAACTCACTATGCAAAGTGCAATCAACCTCCTCTTTAAGCTCATTAAAATTGCGTTTAAGCGCCCTGTAAAAGTTCACCATCTCGCCATTAATGTCATTTATAAACTCCACCTCTGAAGGTCGCTTAGAGAAAAACACAGCGCCACCTCCAAAAAATGGCTCGTTATACTGCTTGTGCGGAGGAATAAGGCGGAGGATCTCCGGAGTTAACTGCTGCTTCCCTCCCCAGTAGGTTATTGGTGTCTTCATGTTAAAAAGGAAAAACGCACACACGCTCAGCAACACAGTGTGTGCGCAGAGTTAAACGTTAATTCTATTCTTTTTTAAACTGCTTTTTAAGCCATTTATATAGCCTGTAAGCTAAAAATATCACCACGGGGGTGCCAACCATCACTGCAATAGCGATGTCGAATTTACCAAAGAATGAAATGTGATAAATCATGATCCACCCTCCCGCTGAGCTTCTTTTATTGCTGCTGCTGTCTGAGTTCTATAAACAGCCTGGGGGGCAGAATGCACGCTGGCGCTCTTGGTTGCAGGTGCGCTGATCTTCTTGACCCCCTGAAGCAAGTCAAGCATCAAATTCAATAAGAAAAATGACCAACTACCAAAATCATTCACGTCTGCGGCCACTGTAGCCTCATCAACAACTTTCTTGATGTAGTCGATGACCTCTTTGAACGTTTTGCGAATAATCCAATCCAGCAGCTTTGTCCAGAATGTTGTTTTTTGTTTCATGTTAGATTCCTTTAAATTTTGTTTTTATGCGTTTTAAACAACCTGTCTAAAACTTTCTTATAATACTGAAGGCAGGCTCCTATAGGGACGCCAATCACCAACCCTGTAAGCAAGAGCCATATGCCTTTAAAGCGCACCATATCACCCAAATATTTTAGATAGAAATGGCAGTACATACTCAACAATGAAGTCAAGCATTTTGATTAAAAATTCAATCCAGTCCATAGTGTTTTTTTTAAATAATGTCAGTAAAATCTTCACGCTCTAGAGCAAGCGTGCCATAGAGCTCAACCAGAAGCTCTTCGTTTTCGTTAATCTTAAGGCGTGCGGCCTCACGTTGCTGCAGCACCTCATCGGCAATCTTTTCTCCCTTTTCTGCAAGCTTGGTTGTTTTATAGTCAAGCCGTTGTAAGTAGGCGTGAGAGGAGAGAATCTCACTCTCAAGAAAATTGATCTGTTCTTGTGTTGTCATAGTAGTATTTTATTTGTTGTTTTTGTCGCTGAATTCTTTTCATGGCCTGATCCCTCTTAGTGTATCCTTTCTTTACAATACACTTTGTGTAGCCCTCGCTGAATGACAGGACTCTGTTCCATTTTGTTTGCATTACACGGCCTGCTAGGTCAGCACGGATCTTATACGAATAGCAGTGACTTAAAAGGCCGAGATAAGAGTTAAGTGTTTGAGAGAAAGCCTCTGCATTTCTGTACACAAATTTATCATCCTGATCCGCCCAGAGTGTGTTTAGCCTCACTTTTTCAAACATCTTATCTTTTGTTCGATTGTCCACATACACTCTTTCCTTTTTAATAACATATCCCAAGAAGTGGACCGGCTTCGAGTAGTGCTGAAAATAAAACTTATACGGATGGAGCTTTAGCCCAAGCTCATTTTTTAAAAACTCTCTTACATATGGGATCTTTCTTAAAAATTCGTCCTTATCCGGAACAACAAGAAGTAAGTCGTCTGTGTAGTTACACATACAATTAAACCCAAGCTCGTTCACGTAATTCAGATAAGGTGTTGTAAAAAAGTTGGCAGCCAATTGGGTTGTGATATTGCCAATAGCAAGCCCTAAGTTCCACGCTATGGCAAACAGACTCTTTTCTGAGGGCAAGTCGTTCCACATAGGCAATGGTGACTTTCTAATTGCATTCTCTGAAGGCATTAATTGATAAATCACCCGGGTTAAGTAAATCAGTATGTCTTTATCTGGCCCCTCATAATTCACTTTAATAAACTCAACCAACATGCTCGCAAGCTTATTCTTGTCTATAGACATGAAAAAGCTCTGCAGGTCAAACTTCGCAATCCAGCAATCTTTTGTATACCCCTCTGATACCTGAGCGATATAGTCATGAGCGTCGGTCACAGCGGCAAGCGCGCCCATTCCAACACGACATGAATAAGAACTCGAATTAAGATGCTTTTCAACTAAGGGGGAGAGCCTAGCGAAGTATACATGCTGCACTATTCTGTCAGAAAAATCAGCTGCCTCAATCTCTCGAATTTTAGGTACCGTAACAATAAAGGCAATGCTACTTCTTGGCACGTACTCACAGTAATACACATCACGAGCAAGTCTATCTAGAGAAGACTCGTAGTTTAGCTCAAAACGTAAAGCGCTGGGAGTTTTTCGCTTGTTTTTACGGCAGGTGTAATAAGCCGTATAAAACAATGAACGAAACCAAAAGGGTACAAATGGGTACTGATGGTCGCTATCCACACCTTGAAAATCGAGGAGCGGCCTACCATATAAACTGTTGTACTTGTTGTTGTTGTTCATGTTGCCGTTAGTGCCGTTGTAGTTCCAACCGTTGTTGGATGAATACTCGTTCTCTCACATAGTGATATAACTGTAAATGACAGTTGTGAGCCCTTTTCAAAAATATGACAGCTCTCCCAGAGAGGCACCTAGCCGCCCTGGCGCTCGCTTGCAGTGTAACTCTTTTTAGTACTGTTACGCCATCTGCCCATTTGTCCCTTTATTTCGTTGAGCTGCAAATCTAAAATCACACGATGCTTATCCGGGAGACAGTCGCGAAGCGTGTTCGTTACCCTCAGCAAAGCCTGCATAACATCACACTCTTCGTCGAATTGCTCCATGTAAGCGATCCTCCGTGAAGGCTGGCGAGTTTTATTTGCGCGCACTATCAACTTTACCATTGTGAGTGCAGTTCGGTGAATGTCATCACCCCAAACGCGCCTAATGTGCACCGGTAGGTTTCGCACACGTTCAGCGACATCTTTTATGAAGTGCAATGTGCTTAAATAGATTGGTAGCTCGTTGTTCATTTTTTCAGCCGCCTAACGGCGGCAATTACTAATTATTAATTTTTTAATTATTTATCTTCAAAGCGAGGAGCGGCCTACCATATAAACTGTTGGACTTGCTGATGCTGTTCATGCTGCCGTTAGTGCCGTTGTAGTACCAACCGTTGTTGGATGAATACTCGCAGCAAGTCCAATGGTTCGCTCCTGGATTATGAACTGTACCACCTATTGCGCTCAACGATAAATTTACATCATCGGAGTAATTGAGCTTCCGATCTTTAATTGTTAAGTAGAAGTCATACACCGATCCGCAGTGCCAACACCCAGGCTCAAAGCCGGTAACATGTCCAGCAGTTACGATACCATACGCTGCATGGGATGCGGCTGATGGATACGCGGGCTTCACGCTACCATCTACATCTGTCCACGTCTTTGCGGCCAGCGCATAGGTCATCTCCCGGGAGTTAAACTGTCTCATTACACCACGCCCCACCGGCCACTGGAGCATCTCTGACATCATGTATGCGTTATAGTCACCGTCGTATTTTGCAAACAGAACAGGGTTGTCTGAGCTATTAAAGGCAGACTGCTTCAATATTGAAGCTGATGTTTCTGAAAGACCTGCATCCGCACTACCACTTGCCGAGTAATACTGCAGAAACTTTTCAAAATTAGCTCCTGCGAAGTATGTAGATAACCCCTTCCAGCGAATAATGGAGGCTGGCTTCACAACACCGTCACCCAGAATTGTATCTACATAGGTTGTTTGAAATTTAGCAGCAAGCTCAGATACAGCAATACCTGCAGAACTACCTGACAGCGTCACAGTAGGTCCCGAGTAGTCGTTATGCTCAATGGTGATGCAATTATATGCAGCGTGAGCTACAGCGCTAAACCGTGCATGCCCAAGGGCATTAATAGCAGCAGTTACAGTGGCAAGTGTGTCTGAGGACGTAAAGTTTATGGTACCTGAAACAGTCTCCCTGTCCTCCAAGGTTATCTTAAAAGTACCTCCGGCGCTAAAATTGAGCCCACTCAGCTTCACTTTATAGCCCTGGGCATATCTTGCCCCCGCCAACCTATCTTTAGCCATCACAAAAACTTCACTAGCGGTCACATCATACACAACCCCTCCGATCACAAACCTGTCAGACAGAAACGACCCCGCGTGATATGTGCCGCTTTTGATTACCTTATGTTGCGAATCAGTCTTGTCGAATACCACCACGTCAGCTACCTGCGCAGCCTTCAAGGGTACTATCACATTTTTGCCATCATACTTAGCACCTGTGCCATCGTCCACAGAAGACACCACAGAACCGGCCGTAGAGGCCCTTGACGCTGCATCAGCATCGTATGCAGCCTTTGTGTTATATAAGCGTATATTATCCATTTAAACGTTATTTAATTGTTGATTTTTTGCCAGTCTAGCACCGCAGAGTTGCCCTTTGCTTTGTAGTGATCATTTGTGGAGAGGTCTATATACTCCTGCCCTGCGCAATTAGGTATTATATTAGGCGCACCGGTGCCTCTTATTACCGCATTTCCATCAGAGCCGTACTGGTCAACGCCTCTCAGGATCGTGATTTTGTCAACCGTGACATCACCAAGGTTTCCAGAGAGCTTTTTTTCAAGCGCCGAGATCCTCCCGGCCAGAGAGCACAGCAGCTCTGCCACAACTATTGCCTCAGCGTTAAGTGCAGCTGGTGCTATTTCTGATAATTTGATCAGATTCTTCCATTCGCCTTTCTCCCCGGAGCGATACTGCAAGTACCCTCCGTTCTCGCGTAAGTAGCATGCGTCTGCCTTGGCGACGCAGGTCATAAATACTGGATGTCTATTACTCATAGTTGTATTGTTTTATTGTATGTATATTTTACCTGTTGGCCCTCCATCTGACGGCTTGTACACACCTCCCGGGAAGTGCTGGTCAGAAAACTTTGGAAGCGATTTGTACATAAGCCGGCTCCCAAGTTTATTCCCGGAAAACGTCTTGCCCGGAATGTTTGCGAAGATGATCGCGCTACCATCGGTGTCAGCCTGCAGGTCACAGCCTACAAGGGTTGATCCTGTTTTTGAAATCGTAAAGCCTACTTTCTCATAGAATTCTACAAAGAACACTATCTCAAAATTTGGCAAATTGTTTAAGCGATACAGCACACCATTTTCGTCATGAAGCTTGAATGGAAGCTTCAGGTCATCCTCATATCGAACGTATTGCGTGCAGGCGCCCCAAGTTTTGTTCATGTTATTTAGTTTTTGTTGTTTTTATATTAAGCTGTCTCTTCTTGTCCTCCGTCAGATAGCCCTTCTCTGCGTAGTCTGTGAGTTTTGCCGAGAGGGCACTTTGGAGACGACCGGGGATTTCTGATAGTTCTTTTATTCCAGAAAGAACTAAGCGCTCATACAGAATCTCTGCCTCTTTGTCATCCGCAAGAAATTGAATGGAAGGCACATCCGGCAATGAGGGGTTAGCTAATTTTACCAGGTTCACCCAGGCACTCAAGCTCTCAATGGCTTCTCGCATGCGCATAATCATTTTTGCTAGACTTACAGAATAGAAATCCTCAGCCAGGCCTGCCTCCATGATCTCAGCCAGCCTTTTAGCCCTCCACCATTCCAGGGCCTCGGCATCATCTCTTATGTCTTTTGTCTCTTCGTAGATGTCCGTAAAGCTTAACGACCTACCATCCGAGTCATACTCTATCACAGGGCGTACGGCCGCTATAAAAGGAGATATCGAGGCGGTGTACTTTGCAATAAGCGCCTCTGATTTATCTTTCTCCTTAATGGCAAAATCGAGGAGCTTAGCCCTCTTTTCTTCTTCCCTGCCTTGCTTCTTTTGTTTTGTAAGAGCCTCCACAAGGACGCCAGCGTCAGATACAACCTTTTCATGCTGTCGTATAAGTGATGGCCTCAGAACAACATACCCATCGACATCGCTCTCTTTGTCCCAATAGGAAAACGTTACTTGCTCCTGCAGGGCCTCAAACTTAAACTCTTTAGAATCCTTGCTTTCAATTATTCCTTTCATAATTAACTTTTATGCCTTATTACTGGGTTATCAAGCCCATCACTATCTCTATAAAGCTCTTTTTGAGCTGCTTCACCCTTCCGCCATGGCAGTAAATCGTTATAAATAATTGCCTTACCTCTGTCTGGATTCCAAATCAGCGCAAGCCTAACAGTGCCAGCGGCAGGTGTTCCTGTACCAACAATTACGCCGTATGGGGCAAATATCGAGTACCCAGCATACCCAAGAGGAGAATTTGCTAAAGATTCTGCTAGCAATCCAAGCGGATATAATTTTGAGCTACAATGCTTAAGGGCTGAAACTACTTTTACAATTGGCACCTTATCCTCATCAGCATCAGAATAAACCATTTCTGCATAATTTCCTTGCCCATCTGATAAAGAGACTGCAGAAGCGCCACCCCCCTCTTCATTCAAACTATTCTCAATCGTAACCTTATATCCCTTCGCGTCACCCACTGTCTCCAGAAATCTAACAGTTAACTGATCAATGTACGCGTCATCTGCTGCCAGGGAGTCAACATCTAGCCATTTATGTCGCATCTTGCCTGTATCCGGATCATATTTATATCCTCCGTCCTTTAGATGTTTCCAGCTGCGAGTACCTAAGCGCTCAGCAATAGTATTAAGCAGCGTATATAGATCTTTGATAATCCCGTCAGGCATATTGCCTATGCCAAAGTTTTCTAAAGTGCTGGAAACCTTGCTAAGCTGCGCGACAGTGCTTCCACTAATTAAGTTTACCGCCGCATCAGTGACTTCTAGATCCTTAAGATCATACTCCGACAACAGCAGGTCACGTTTGTATGCCACAAGGCGTATTTGCTCATCTTGACCGGTCTCCGGATCAAAAACCACCAAAGGCTGCCCCAGGGTCGGCACTACATCTTCACGCTTAAGTCCTGATGGCTCTAGCGTCAGAGTGTATTCTACCGGAGGGTTAAATAGCGCCGGGAGATCTTTCATGGCCTGCGCTAGCAAGGCAGCACGTGCTGCAGCTATATGTGAGGGCTGAGCAACTATACCTTTAAGTACATATTTATCACCTTTCTCAATTATGTAAGGATCTGTTCCCGGGAACGTCATGTCCATAGAATCCGTGGAGGGCAGAAGAGTGAATTTTTTCAGCTCTGGATCAAAGCCGGCTACCTCAATCTCTATGCCGGCAAGCGCCCCGGTCTTAAACATCACCGCAACACCGGCACCACGACCTTGCACGTCAAAGTTTATACCTGTGTCAAAAAACACTTCCGGAGTATCACCAATAGAGGTCACCGTACCGGTGTATGTTGGAAATATCTCTTCATAGACCATCAAGCCCTCGCGTGGCCCTATCTTGGCGATAGAGGCCTCATCGCGCACCTCGCTGGCCGGATAAGTGTCTAACGGCAATGTCAGTCGGCCATCAATACCTGTGTAGTCGTAAGGCAGGTTTTCGCGCCCCCCAAGGACAGTTACTATATTCTTAACCCCAACACCGGCACTCTCACGTTTGAGCGAGAAGAGCCCTTTTTGGGCGCCTACATGGAAGATTATAGAGCATGCCGGCAAATCTTCTCCAATGTGTAACGTAAAAACACCGGAAGCATATGAAATCGTATAATAAGTTGACCAGGCAGCGCAAATTTCTGCTACTGTATTCAAGCAGCTGTGCCCAGAGAAGACAATTGTTTTTGTATCACTTTCAATGCAGCTTCCAAGCACCCAGGTGCCAGCGCCATACACGCGACACATGTTGTTAACGATCACTTGCGCAAACCCCCGCAAGTCATTGTGAATTACCGGGGATTTCGCTACGTAGTTCAGATGAACGTCCGTGTCATAATACTGCACGTTATTAAGCAGCTGTGCAGCTGATTTAAGCGTTAACGTGTAGATGTATAGTGCGCCATCAAAAGTATAGGCAGGCAATTCATCAACCACGTAGGGCTCGCCATATACGAGCAAGACATCAGAAATCGTGATAACCTCCGAGAGTTTTGTACGGGAAGCTATCTTAAGAACCACCTCTCCAACCTCCTGCCAACGCGCAGACTCAGCTGCAGACAGAACATCACGGAAGGGAGTTACAGCCTGCAATGCTACTTTGCTGCCATCTTTTTTTATTAGTTCAAATACGCACATATCTCTTCTAGGTTTGTGACAGTTAATTTTACAACATCTAAGCGGCCGGCCACTACAACTATGCACCTCTCATCGCTATCATACGTATGAGTTATTGCAACATTTTTTGTTGGCAAAGCCTTCACCGGAGAGCTGACAGGAGAGTAGGAGATCAGCAACGGGTAATCACCAGAATCAGGCGTAATAGAGATGGTTTTACCGGTAGTCCTATATATCCGTTTAACCGGATTAGGCTCCCGGAGCAACAGTGAGAACTCAGCTGTTATGTCGTGATCAAACTCTTTTTTAACCTTAAGCACGTCAGGCGCATACACTATATAGGATAGCCAATGGCTGTGATTCATGTGGATGTCCAGCCTTACCAGTCTTTTTGCCCCCAATAGCGAGCCTAACCGGGCAAGCCGGTACTCCAAGTCCTGGGGACCTCCCGGGGCGCTCATAAAGCATTTAAACGTCAAATCCCGGGACTCATACACCCTGTCTGACAGATCAACCTCTTCACCGTGCAGGTTTGGATAATTCGCAATAACAGCCTTCTTGGGCTTAAGCAAATCAACTATGCCTGCCGATTCAGAAAAAAACAGTCCGAGCTCTTTGTTCAGACATATCCCATCTATGTACCAATCTATTGTCATTTCACAATTATTATTCTAGCGTCTTTATCACTTGTGCAGGCAACAACCCTTGCGTCATCACGCAGCCTGACTATCACCCTCGCATCATTGCGTGCGACAACGTCTACAACAGCACGTCCACGCAGAACAACTGCACAAATAGAGTTATCCAGGGCTTTAACACTTACCGCGGCGGCATCTTTTGCATACACACTCGTCAACTGCCTGCCACGCAGATTGACCGTTATCCTTGAATCATTCAGAAGTGCATACTGCCGGAGTCCTTCCGGAGCCATATCACCCCCCGAAAGCAAAATGCCTCTCTGATTTATTTCAGCAGACAGTCTGTTAAGCAACTTGCGCGACGGGTAGTTTTGCAAAAAACAGAAGTCAATGTGACGGAAATACAACATGGCTAACGCATCAAGATCTTTCGCGGCCAGGATGTCCTCCCGGCCGGCACACGCCTCATGCCTTTCTGCTTCGCTGTATAGTTTTTTTCTCAAAATCTCTAAAGTGTTCATAATCCAATACTGTTATTACGCTTTAAAATCCTTTCAATACTATGGAGAGTGGCTGTGTTTACAGCAATCAACTTGATGTCCACAGCCATGTCTGCAATTGATTGGTTTATCTGATTAAGACCTTCGATTTGCTCTCTTTGCAGCTCTAGCCCTTGGACACCATTGAGCGCGATACGCGTCAACTGACCTACGGCTGCGTTGCCGGCCTCTTCACTCATAGATCTCCATGCACTGGCAATCTGGTTGTCAGAAATAGTAGTTAACGAAGGGAATAGCGAGGCGAATGAACCAAAGGCATCATTATACTCTTGCGCAATTCTTTCAGCTTCCGCATAAAACTTCTCAGCCATTTCTTGAGTTGGCCCGGAGGTCAGCATCTCCTCCTCCATGGCTTTAAGTGCCGCCTGCAAAGGTGCCTCTAAGTACCGCAACTGCAACCAATTTCGAAGCATGTCACGAACAACATCTTGCGCAGTCTTTTTTACGGAAAGCAATTTGTCCTCAGTAGTTTGCGTCATATCAGAGAGGATGTCAGAGATGCTTGAAGCAAGCGCCTTTACGTTGGTTTGCAACAAATCTGACGACATTGCTTCGTACACACGCTCAATGTTATACTGCAACTCCTGAATCTCTTGCTGATAAGCGGCGATTAATTCGTCATCCGGGTCTTTCCTGCCACTTTCAGAAGAAATCATCTGTTGCAACGCTTCTTGCTGTTGACGCAAGTTGTCAATCAGCTCTAATTGTTTTGCATAAGTCTCTGTAGCAATACTCTGGCTGATTATGTGATCCAGCTCACTATATAAGTTTTTAAGCTCTCTTAAATTGCTATTAATAAGCTTTTGCTGACGGTCGATTTTACGCCCGTTAAAGTCAAGCAATTGAAACAAACTTCCAAGGAGTCCGATCGAGCCAGATATTACAGCAACATAGTCTTTTGCTAGAAGCCCGGCTGCTATTGCGCCAATATTGCCCAAAGCAACAATAATCCCGTTCAAATCAGATGCTGATTCAGCACTAATTATACCGGTCTGCTGAAGCGTTTCGTTAAGCGATCGCAGAATACTCTGTATGTCGTCAATCGCACTGATGGCCGCATCCCATTTTTTAGCCTTAAGATCCTCTTCTACTTTGTCCAATTTGGCCAGCAGCCTGGCGCGAGCCTCATCTGTGAGATCTTCCGCATCATCTATCATACCCCTCACTTGAGCTACCATGGCCAAGATCGCCTCCTCACTCATATCTTCGGTGCCCTGAGTGAGCTCCTCCCAAAGATCAGACGCTTCTATTGCTGCCTCATCCAGATCTGAAAGCTGATTGCGCAACTCTTCTGCAGCTGCATCTGCCTGTTGTTCGTACCCCCGCTCCCGGAGAAACGCCTCATAGCTGGCATACTCTTGTATTAAATCAAGCCTTTGTTGCTCAACGCTCTTAAACTTCTCTAGCAGCCTTGTTAAGATTTCACTTTCTGTAGCCGCTATTTCCTCATCGATTATCACTCCTGCACCCTCCAGTGCAGCGCCTTCAAGGCCGGAGCTGACCAGGTTGTTCTTTTGTTCATTAAGTAGCTCTAGATAATGAATTGAATCTTGCGCTGAACTTTTAAGATCTCGGAAGCCCTGTTCCCACTCGGATAGCAAGTACGCGTCCCATGCCTTTTGTATATTCTCTGCAAGCTCCGGCAAGCCTTGCATGTTAGCCCATTCTAAATCATCTCTAAAAGTAGACAGATCCAGCTCGCGCCTTTGCTCGCCAGTCATATATTTATCAGTTAGCTCTGCAGTTATTTGATCCGCCAACTTTTCTGCAGCTTTATACGACCTCTCAATAGCTTCTGCGCGATCCTCTTCGCTCATGACAACATCATTGAGGGCCATCAGGTAGGCTGTAAGATAAGCCCCTATCTGTTCGTACTTGTTAGCAGCGTTCTCAAGCGCATCGTCGAGTGACTCATTCCAAGCATCAAGAGCTTCACGTGATGCATCTGAGCTAGCGCTATAAAATTCTTCAGCCGTACGAATCAGCTCTTCAAGTGCCTTGATGTCCTGGAACAGCTGCTCCCCAACAGCACTCTCTCTTTCCTCTGCTGTTAATAAATTCCACTCTTCATTCAACTTGGCGAGCTCTTCGCGCATTGCCTTAATAGACCCTGGCCCCGCTGGACCTACAACGCCAGAAGACATATCCCATCCTCTTTCTTCTGCTGAGCGCAGGAACTCCTCATACGCTGCAGTGTAGTCCTGGAGCCCTTGCTCCATGCCTGACCAGAAATTATCAAACACCGCAATCAAATCCCCATCACTCGCAATCGCTTTGGCAAGAGCAAGGCCTAGCTCATCAAAGTAGCCAGCCATTATCGTCGCCCATAGCTGTTGACTCATCATCTCATCTATGATCTCAGCCAGGCCCTTTTTAGCAGCAGCTGTAACCTCCGCGATGGCATCAATGCCACTTCCCCGGAATTCCCTCCATGTCGAATTCACAGTGGCCAGTAGACTGGAAGATAAATTGGAGAGCATACTATTCATTGTCGCCTGTAGCTCTTCATACTGCTGCTTAGCTTTCTCCATGGCCAATATAAAGGCGTCAACATTAGCGGCAGACTGTTTCTCAAGCGTGCCTGAATCCTTAAACGCATGAGCAAATTCTATCAATTTATCTAGGTCTTTAATATCGAAGCTGACTCCATCGTCTAACCCCTCAATTAGATCTTTCCAGACACTGCGCAGTCCATCAAGAGCGGCAATCTCTGACGCAAAATCAGGTATCCCAATCCATGAAGACTTTATACCTGACATAAACTGCTGAGCTCCGACCACTGTTTCGTTAAGCGCAGACACCAGCTGCTTCACTCTGTTAAACAAGTCCTCAGAGAACCAGGAATCTCCTAGCCCCGTTGCGCTAGCTATATTGTCCACAAGCCTTTGCATCTGCTCCAGCTTAGCGTTCACTCCATCAATGTATTCTTGTATGCGGGCATTCTCTTCAGCTTCTTTCATAGCGGCAATAGCTGTACCTAGCTGCATGATGGCTCCTGCGAGCCCTATGAATGCACCTATAAGAGCACCCACGGCACCACCTGCTGATGCTGCAGCTTTCGCCGCATCTGATGTAGCGCCTGCTACGTCACTGGCCGCATCTGCTGCCTTGCCGGCAGCAGCGGTGGCACGAATAAGTGCCTGCTGAAGTAAATCAGTAGCATCCACCAAGTCTAGCACCGCCTTAACCAATGACTCTATGCCGTGCACAATCCCTGGATCCATGCCGGCAGCAGCTGCAACGTCGGCAAAGAACCCGATTACCCGCTGCGCTATATCAGCAATTTCCTTGTAAGCCTTTTTGACTATATCTAGCGCTTCTGCTTGCTCAAGGATGGCGTCATTTTGCTGTTTAATCCGTTTCACCGGATCTTGTATTGCGGCCGCCTCATCATGACTCTTGAGTGCAGCTGCATACCTCTCCTGGGCTACTCGAATAGCCTCCCAGGGGTTTTGCCGGGCCAGCAACTCATTAGCTTTTGATATAGCTTGCCGGTATTGCGCAACTGTGCGATCTGTAAGATCCTCCCCTTCAGAAACGTATCGCTCGGCGTCTGCTATAATTTTTGAAAGCATAGCGGCCGACAAATTTGATATGTCTGCAAAAACAAGCGATGCCTGCTGGCGCAATACATCAAATCCCCCAGTATATGCTATCAGCTCTTTGTCAATATTTGACAAAAGTGAGTCAACCATTTGCTGTATATCACCTTCCATTAAATCAACACTTTTAGCCAGAGCGGACTCCTGTGTTTTTATTTGTTTATTAATGATGTCATCAAGCGCATTACTTATAAGGTTGCTTAGATCAGCAAGCTTCTCATTGACCACTGCAGCCACTTCCGGAGTGAGCTGTAGGGCATTCTCTGCAATAGCGAGCGACCACTGCCCGTCAGCCCCCCGGGAGAATGTGCCATAATCTGCAGTAGTTCCTTTATTAATCTGTAAACGAGCGGCGGAATCTACGTAGCTCTTCACATATTTCTGTATCTCCACTAACTTTTGCGCTTCGTTAAGATGTATCTGTGCCATCTGCTTTTCGTAGCCATCCTCCATGGCCTCAATGATCCGCTTCTGACGATCAAATTCAATATTTATAAGCTCATCTGCAGCGTTGCTAGATGTTTGTATCAGCCACTTATTGTACTCTTCAATGGCTTTTACCATTTCGTTCCCGGTGCCGGCAGACGCCTGCTGCAAGCCCAGCTTAGAGAACTCTTCTACAATTCTTTGATTCTGAGCACTGGCGGCGTTGATAAATGCATCACCTTCTTTTTCCAGCGCTTGCGCTGCAGTAACAAATTCTTGACGTCGCTGTGTAACTATTTTATCAAGAGCAAGCTTGAATTCATTATCACGGAACGCCTGTGCATCGCCAAAGAAGGGGAAGCCACCCATTTTAGTCGCCCTGGACACAGATCTGTCTGCTGCTTTACCGGCAGCTTTCAAATCATCTTTAGATGGCTGATAACTGTCGGCTAACACCATTTTTTCAATAGCTTGCTTATACTTCTCAGCTGCAAGATCCATAGACGCTGCAGCTACTGCCCGGCTGCGAATTGTCGCCACAAACTGCTGCTCAGAATTAATTAAAACAAGCTCTGCTTCAGATATAGATGTAATAGACACACCCAGCTTAGAGAATTCCGCCGTGTTATCTTTTATCCATTGATTTTTCTCATAATCGCTCTTCAGCGAATTCCACTCAGTTTGCAGCCTTTTATATGCGACCATCTGTTTTGAGGCGTTGTCTGCTATATTCCGGGCGTATTCCTGCTGTTTTTCCGCCTCCATGGCCATTAGCTCCGAGTGCTCACGCTGACGCCTCACAAGGGCTGTAATGGCGGCTATGGCGGCTGTAATAGCAACTGACAGTCCTAGCGTAAGTGTAGCCATTAGCGCTTGCGCAGCTGCTGTCGAGATGCCCAGGGAAGCTGCCAAACGCGTATTGGCCGCCGAGAGAAAATCAGTCACACTAGTCACTGTCTTTATTCGAAAGGCCGAGGTGGAGTGCAGCGCATTGGCAAGCTGCTGCATACCCATGAGGATGGCCATTGTAGACTGCAGGCGCGTTTGCACCCTCTGCAGCTGTTCTTGATTTTGCACAAAAAGTGATATCACTCCATTGGCTGCTGTGTAAGCACCCACAAGCCCTTGCATTCCTGATATAATACCCGCAAGCTGTGACGCGCCTTTCGTTTCAACATTGCGCAGCCGGTTGATTTCACGATATTGCGTACCCACCTCTTTAAGAAGGGTAGTTAACTCCCTATAATGCTCCGTATTTTTGCCGTTTTGCTGAATCTCTACAGCCAGTGCAGCTTCAATGCTGCGCTGCTGTGTCATGAACTTATACTTCTCTATATTGACTTTCTCTAGCGCTTCAAGCATTAACTGGCTCGTCAGGAGCTCTTCCTGCCGGGAAGTATTGCCGGCCTCGACCTCGGCCTTCATGGCTCTTATGGCCACGCGTTCTGCAGCAATGGCTGTAACGATCTCTTGTGATGACATCTTCTCAGCCAGGGCGCGTTGGGAGGATCTTGTAATCAGCTCCTGAGAAACCTCTCCTGCAAACTCTTTTTGCTGGTGCCGTGTTGCGCGCTCTTGCTCAACGAGCCTCTGAAACTCCTCGATTGACAATTTCTGCAGCCAAATCTCTTCCTCAGTAAGTTTCTTTGTCCAGGCACTCTTTTCCTGCTGCGCAGTTTGAATCTTATCAATCGCCTCTGTCGCCTTGCCGGCAAAGTCATCATACGCAGCAGAAGAGGATGCAACAGATTGCGACGCATCATCAAGGGCACTCTTGACTTCAGCAAGCTCATTCTCTAGCGCTGCAAACAACTCCGTTCCACCTTCCGGAGAATCTTTAATTTTTTCAATAGACAAGCGCAGCTCTTCATACTGACTATTCAGCAAAGCGAGCGCATCTGTATTCTCCGAGTTTGCCGATGCGAGCGACTCCTGTATAGCCACCAACTCTTGCTGAGCTTTGTAGAGATCTTTTGCCGAGGCAGATGTTTTGCCCAGCGCTTCCGCGCTTGACGTAGCGGACGTAATTGCCTCAGACACCCTGGCTGCAAGTGCTTCAAACCCGGAATCAAGGTTGCGTACCGCAGAAGTAACATTGTCTGCAGACTTTGACATCTCTTCCAACTTTCTCACGTTGCCGGAGTCGTCAATTACAATTTTATATACAATTTCTTTTTTACTCATTATATACTCCAGGTTTCATGTCAAGAATGTTGATGCGCCTCACTATGTCTGCGTCAGCCTCGCCTGCAACATCATCCTCTTTGTTGCTTTTGCTCATATCAACCTCTATACGAGACAACGTCGCCATGGCTATGTTCAGCTTGCTCATTTTGTCGAGCGCTTCGATGCCGTAGGCTTTGATTGTTGAGTCGATTTGCGCCCAGGGCGTGTCCCCTCCGATGATTTTGTAGCTACCGGTTCTGGCGGCTTTATATCTGTCGCCGGTAGGATCGACAGAATAGCCCTCACAAAAGGGGTGAAGTCCCCTTGCACTATATACCAGCGAAACCATTTGGGCAAGTCCGCCGGAGGCACTGTATCTGAGAGCACCTCGTACAACTCATCCACTTTTTTAGGATCCTTCCAGTCCGGCTCCGGCAGCGCCATAATAGCGAGCATTCTTAGCAGTATAGGCCCTGCGTGCGCCTGTAAGCGCAAAGCTTCATTAACCGGTGCTTCTATTAGCTTTTGCTCGTCAACAGCGCACTGGAGGGCCATAGCGGCCAAGTGCCAGCTCTTACGCGATGAGAGCGGCTCTAACCAGTACTTATCAACTTTCTCAACCATCCTGCGCCGCCAGGGAGCATACCACACCCTTCGCACCTCCCTGCTTCTTACCTCAAAGAGTTCAGGAGCCTCAGCCATAGCTGCGTAGGTCTTTTGCATTAATTCACGATCGCTCATAGTTTGCTTTTATAAAAAAAAGGGTGCGTGTCTGACGAAGACCCGACACCCTTGCCGTTAGTTTAGAACCTCCTGCTACTCTTCAGTGACATCAACCGCTACGCCACTAATCTGGTAAGATGACTCCATCTCAAATGACACGTCAGCTAACCATAGTCCTTTATCGTTCATCACAATGTCTTCCGCAATGTCAAGCATTGCTCTGTAGATTTCTAATCCTACAGCAGTTTCAGTCGTATTTGCTGTTGGGCCGATGACGTCTTTTGTTGTGGTGTAAAATTTCAAAGCCACTGGTTTTACCTTTTGGCTTGCAGGGGATATGTAAGTTGCTGATCCAACCTCACCAACGTCCCCTGTATAGGTTATCGTGCCGCCGGTTATAGCAGCAAACTCCTCGAGGTCGCGAATCAACAGCTTAAAAGTGCCGGTCATGGGACCCGGCCTACTTTGAGTTTTCACAGGGTAGTTAAACTTCCCTTCTTGATAATGCCTGGTCTTTTGCGCAGCTTCACGTTTTAGCTGCACGCCACCTTCATAGACCTCTCCAATCTCAGCCATCCCGGTTGTGGGCATGGCCACGCGAGAGACACTCGAGGCTACTTCAACTTTTTCCAGCCCGTCAATGTAATTGCGAAATGCATACTTTTTTGTTGCCATTTTTTTATAGTTTAAATGTTATTAATTACGTTTTAAATAGGTTCTTAAATAGGTACTTAAAGATCATAAAGAGAAGGATTGCTACTGCTGCAATCTGACCAAATCTACACCAGAAGGTTTGCCATTTATTCATCTGCTGAACTACCTGCGTATTGGTGACAAGTTTTTCTGTTGTAGTTGTCACAATTTTGGTCTGTAGCCTAATGTTCATAGCAGGAAGCCTAGAGCGCACGGAGATCACATTATCCTTAATTTTCACTTCTGCAGGTGGCAGTACTCTGCCGTGCTGCAGTTCTACAATTTCCTCCAGATAGGCCCTCCCGGCCGAATCGCACGCTATTAACGCTTGTATCAAAGAGCTATCAGCCTCGATGACATATATAGTGTCACGAAGTCGCTCGGTAGTCATTTCAACTTGCTTAACTGTCTGCAGCGGCGTCTTGCAGCTGGTGAATGACAGGGCAATCGCCACTATAAGGGCAAGTCTCAATAGACTTAATAGCTTTTTCCAAGGCACTAATCCTTCTACACAGTTTTTCATTACTACGTTTTAACGATGCGTTTGAATCAAGTATTAACTTCTCCCGGGCTTTGAAGTCTGCCTTCAAGTTCTCAAAAGAGAGTTCAAAAGACTTCTTTACCAGGTCAACCATTTTATCAGCCGTAGTCGCCTCATCAGCGGCCACCTGCGCTTTCTTCTGCCTCCGAAAGAGGTAGATAGCCGGAAGCCATCCCGAGGCGGTCCCTAGGGATGTTATAATAGGCCAAATTGTTGTGCTCCAGTTGTCCATCACTTTATTACAATGTACGGCGCAGGGTCAACGTAGGCGCCGTTTATTTTCACAGAGTAATGCAAATGCGCCCCGGTCACACGACCGGTTGCTCCAACCCTACCGAGTAGACACCTTTTTTGTACCAAGGCGCCTTGCGTTACCAGTTGCTCTGAGAGGTGCAAAAAGATATAATCAACTGCACCGGACCTCACAATGATCCTCTTACCGGCAATATCAGACGTCGACACATCTGTAACAACACCATCAGCCGGGGAGTAGACAGGAGTGCCCACTGGGGCTGCGATGTCTACTCCGTTGTGAAATTTTTGTTTTTCACCCGTCACCGGATGTGTTCTGTATCCGTAACCACTTGAAATATATCCTTCACACACTTTCATAATCAATTACTTTTTATCAGCTTCCAAGCTGAGTGACTGCAATAATTGCGGTCACAGAAGAATCACCATCCAGCTCTACTGTAAATAGGCCGGAGCGGGGATTAGAATCGGTATTCTGCGCAGCAACAATAGTCACTCCGCTGTCATCGTCTTTCTTCGTTGCCGTAAAGCCATCCACTACGCCAGACACATCCCAGTCTCCGGAAGCGGTGACCGCTACGTCTTTCTCTTCACCGGCTGCTACAAACTCAAGGGATGCGGGTACCGCAGTGATGTAGTCCTCACCCACTACAGCTGCAGGCTGAGACACGTTAATGTCTGCCGTAACAGTGCTGTCGTCATCTAGAGCGACAACAAATTTGCCGGAGCGCCCCTCAGATGTATCTGTGTTCTCTGTGGCTGTGATAGTGACAGTATTCTCATCTGTTTTTACAGCAGAGAAGCCGGTCACTGTGCCGGATACATCCCAATCACCGGATGCAGTGACTGTTACGTCTTTTTCCTCACCGGCTGCCAAGAATGACAGCGAAGCGGGAGTTACGGCGATAGATCCGGGAGTAGCACCTGCGTCTGCGGACACAATAGCTGCATATGCTTCAGCTATTTTGGGAACGCAAACAAAATAATTCCTGAAGGAAACAATGTTGCGCTGGTTCAAAGGATCACCTTCGGCCGCCTGGTAATACATCTTCGTTGTACCGTTAGCCAGGAAGACACGCGGAGCAAAAAACGCAATAGAAGCCTGTCTGTCTGTTCCGGCCGGAATGGCGCTGAACAGCAATCTTACACCCTCTTTGGTGTAATACGGGCAGTCAGCGTATTCGTACACATGAAACCCGTAGAGGTTTGCTATTTTTCCACTTGTGTAGTTGTAATATTGATCTGCAAATTTCTGATCCAGCATCAACAGGTCTTTTATGTGCTGCGTACACAACACAAGACGCCTTCCCTCCATCGGCACTTTCATCCGGTCAAACCTGTTTTTCAGCTTAATGATGTCTGCCTTGGTTAAACTTTTGTAACCCTCTTCGTTGCCGGCACCGCTGGTGAAAACAACGGGCGTTTTTGTTGCATGCGTGGCCGGAGAAAGAGAGTACAGCGCACGCTTGTACCGCGTTTGAATCAGAACGTCAGAGTGCTTATCTCGAACAACAGTCATCTTGTCATAACTCAAAGCATACAGCTCATCGTCAGTGACAGGAGTAGGCGTTGTCTGGTATTTATCCAACCTGAAGGTTAAATCGTCGTCATCCAGGATTTTTAAATCAAGCGGATACTCTGTGTTATTTATGAGCACATCCGGATCTATGCCTTGCCCAACTAAATGTATAACATCATTTTCTACATACCTGGAGTAGTCAGGAATTCCGTCTAAAAAATTAGCCCTCATTCCAAAGCCGAGCCTTTTAACCAGCTCGCCGGTCCAAACCTCGGTAAGTACGCCGGCCAGAAGCGCACCTTGCGGCATAAATCCACCCGCAAGCGTGGCTATCACCGGTGCAGCGATGGCACCGTAAATCGGGTCAATACCCATGCAGGTCGCTCCTAGAGCGCCTACAAGCACGTTCAGCAAAATTGCTGTGATCACTTTAATCGTTTTCATACTATCTAAATTTGTTGTTTATCTGTTTATAAGACAGGCTCCTCGCCATACTCTGCCTTGTAAAGGCGGATGTATTCTTCGCGTTGTTTCTCGCGCAATTCAGCGATTTCTTCTGCCGGAACATCCGACAGCTTCTCATATGCCGCATGCCCACCTTTTTGATCAATTAAATCAGTAGGTTTCACAGGGGCCTGAAGACACTCAAGTGTCTCCTGAAGTGCTTCCTTGCCCACTTTAGAGGCAAGTGACAAGAAGTGATCACGCTTGGACGCGCTAATGCGCTTGTCGGCAATAGCCGCATCAACCAAAGCAACCAACTCCTGCTGTTTAATCTCTTCAATCTCTGACTTAAGCGTCTCTAGCTCCTGCCTTAGCGTCGCATTTTCCTGTGCCACACCTTGCAGCTTAGTGATGCTCGTCAAGATTTCAGCTTCGTTTGCTTTTTCAGACAAACCAAGCTTCAGTGCAATTTTTTCTTGTTCCATTTTTTTTGTATTAGTTTTTTTTATGCTGGGTACTGCAAGTCCTATCTGTGAGAGCGTAATCAGCTCTCCATCTTGATACAGCTTTAAGGCATCGTCATTAGAACCGATGTCGCAAATAGATACCTCTAACAACTTGGAGCGAGTAAGAGTCGCATACTTTTGACCCTTGACCATATGTTTTTTATCCTCAGACCACTCAATAGCTTCAAACCCGGGCGACACAGCACATAGGGTACCGGCCTCCCATTTAGCTTGCACCTGCTGGCTGAATTCATCAACACCGTCGAAAACAGGCGTACCAATAAGATTATCGCCGTCTATCCTTAGATCAACCACGCGCCCCAGAGGGAGCACTTCGTCTTTTGTTCCCCTATACGGACGCATGTGCATCCATAGCAAAATGGGGTTGCGCTCGTACTGCTTCAGATCGATTCCCTCGGTGAGAATTCTAAAGCCATAGCTGTTTAATTTGCTATTTGAAATTATGACTTCTTGCTTTTTCATAACCGCTCTTTATTTGCCCGAAAATATTTTATAACATGCTGATAACCAAATAACCGCGCAATGGTTACCTATTATACTGCAACGACTGCGCAGATTTTTGACATAATTGAGTTTTTTACATAAACTTGAGCCACATAAACAAGTGACAATGACACGACAGGAAAGGAAAGACAAACAGGACTACGCGCGAATTCTGTACTTTCAGAACGAAAGTCAAGAGAGCATCGCTGGCAAGGTAGGTGTAAGCAAGGTCACCATATCGCGGTGGGTGAACCAGTTGGGCTGGAAAGAAAAAAGAGCTGCAGAGAACATCACACGACCGGAGCTAATCAATAAACTATTACGCACTGTAAACGACCTGATTGACCAGGTGGCCGATTCTAAAGATCCCTCCAAAATAGCAGGCCTTGGAGATAAGCTCGCAAAATTCACCGCAGCTATTGAAAAGCTGGACAAAAGAGCCAACATTGTCACAACTGTAGAAGTATTTATGGCTTTTAGCAAATGGCTAGAACATAGATCACGCCATGACCAGGAGCTAACTCCTGAACTATATAAAGCAATCAATCGCTACCAAGACCTGTATATAACAGATCAAATCAATAAAGGACGATGAGTAAAGCGAAAGAAGTAGGTGCATTAAAGCTATGGCAAGACCATTGTGCGCGCATCCAGGCGGCTACAACGCTGATTCGCGAGGAAAGTCCTGCGGAGATCTCTGCACGGATAGATCGCGCCAGAGTTGACTACGCTTTTTTTGTACACTACTACTTTCCTCATTACGCAAACGTCGAATGTGCCGAGTTTCAAAAAAAAGCGGCAAGAAAAGTACTTAGAGAGCCAAATCTTAAGGCACTCTTCAAGTGGGCGCGTGGCCATGCCAAGTCAACCAACTTTACCATATTTATTCCCCTGTGGCTGAAAATTCAAAACCCACGTCAGATCAACACCATGGTGCTTGCATCAAAATCAGAAAAAGCCGCACGTACCCTGCTGTCAGATGTACAGGCAGAGCTTGAGTTTAACCAGCGCTATCTTAGGGATTTTGGAGAGCAAAAAAGCCTGGGAAGCTGGATGGAAGGTCGCTTTGTCACGCAAGACGATTGTGCTTTTTTTGCGATAGGGAGAGGCCAGTCACCACGAGGGTTGCGCCACAAAGAGAACAGACCGGACTACGTCATTATAGACGACATAGATGACGACGAGGTCATAAACAACGAGCTCCGCGTGCGCAGAGCACACTCGTGGATTATAGAGGCGCTCTTCGGAACACTCGATGGTGGCAGAGGACGCTTCATGATGGTTGGTAACCTAATAGGCAAAGTAAGCATTATGTCTCTTTTTGAGCGTCAGAAAGGCACTTATGTCAATCAGGTAAACATAGTCAACAGCAGAGGCGACGTCTCCTGGCATCAAAAATGGTCACCAAAAGACGTAGTTAACCTGGAATCTTACATGGGCTATAGATCCTTTCAGAAGGAATATATGAACAACCCCATCACGGAAGGCGCTGTGTTCCGGAACGACTGGATCCGCTACTGCAAGATGCATCCGCTGGAAAAATATGATCAACTAGTTTTGTACATCGACCCCAGCTTTAAATCATCCACTAAGAATGACTACAAAGCAGCAAAGCTTTGGGGTAGCATAGGTCGTCAACTGCACTGCATAGATGCCTTCTGCCGACAGTGTAGCGTTGGCGAGATGGTGCGATGGGTGTATGACCTTTATGAGCAAACACGAGAAAAAGCGGCCGTCAGATATTACATGGAGGCAAACTTCTTGCAAGACATCCTCCTGGATGAGTTTGAGCGAGAGGGAGACATTCGGGGGTACCAACTCCCAATAATTGGAGATAAACGTTCTAAACCGGACAAATTCGCGCGTATAGAAGCCATCTCACCACTCTGGGAGCGCGGCTTTGTCTTTTACAACGAAGCAAAAAAAACTGATCACGACATGGTTGTATCTATTGATCAAACTTTGTGCTTCGAAAAAGGGAGCAACGCTCATGACGACTCCCCGGACGCCGATGAAGGCGCTATTTGGCTCCTGCAGAAATCTGCAAGAGCAGCATTGACTAATATAACTATGGGGCCAAGACCACGGCCTAAACACTATTATTAAATGATTAAAAAACTTCTCTTCCGCTCACGAGCACGCAGGCAGGTTGCAAAAGCCAACCGGGCGCATAGCCTTACCGGTAAAAAATATTTTGTTATTATTTTTAAAGGCAGACCGGTGTGCCTTTCTAAGCAGCAGATAAAATTCTGGATTAGAACCAGAAAACTAGCTAAGGGTACAAAAATACAGGACATTGAGCAAAGAGCATTATACATAACGTCATGAAAGAAGAATCAAGATTTTTAACCGACAGCGACTATTTAACTGTCATAGACTCCCAGGCGCTCAGCGTCGTTAAAGGAGAGGGTACGGCTGTGCAGCTTGCAGAGGATAGGGCTGTAGAACTAATTGCCGGCTACCTGCGCAACCGTTATGACGTTGAAGAGATCTTCGCATGCCGCGGCACAGACAGAAACGTCGCAGTAGTCTCCTGGGCGGTGGACATAGCCTTGTACAACATGCACTCGCGCCTGCCGGGAAGAATGGCCGGAGAGCTCAGAAAAGAGCGCTACGATTTAGTAATAGCAGAGCTCGAGAGCATCTCTAAGGGGCAAGTGACCCCGGATTTGCCGCTTATTGATTATTCCGACACTGGCAATCCTATCAAGTGGGGCTCGCAAAAACAATACAATAACAGGTGGTAAAATGAGTAAACTTCGATCGTTTTTTGGAATAAAAAGAGAGGACAGAATGGATGAACGCATGCAACGCTTTGAAGATGCGCTCAGCCAACTTTCATCTGCGCTAAATCTTTCAGCAAGCGAAAAGCAGCGCGTAAGAAAGATGACCATTGAACTGGTACGCAACTCTCACAGATTGACTGAGCAAGACATCTCGCGCTGGAGAGCAGCTTGGCAGTACGCTCTTAACATAGAAAAACCGGACAGACGCCGACTGCATTCTCTATATATCGACACAGAGATTGATGGGCACCTCTCCGGTGCAATTCAACAGCGTTGCGGCATGACAACGCAAAAATCTTTCAGATTAACGGATAAAGATAAAAACGAAAACAAAGAATTGACAGAGCTCTTCGAGACTGCCTGGTTTAAGGATTTTGTTGACTATGCTCTACAGTCCATTTTTTGGGGGCACAGCCTTATCGAACTTGGCAATGTCATTACCGGTGCTGATGGTAAAATCAAATACGACCAGGTAACCCTTGTGCCGCGCAACCATGTGGTACCGGAGTATTCTCTGATACTGAAAAATGAAAGTGACCAACTCAAGCATGGATTTGACTACAGAGAAAGACCTCTGTCCGACTGGGTGATAGAGGTTGGAAAAAAAGACAACCTTGGATTGCTTCTCAAGGCAACACCTCACGCGATTAGCAAAAGGCACTCTGGATCGTTCTGGGATCAATTCGAGGAAATCTTTGGTATACCCTTAAGGATTGCGAAGACAACCTCACGCGATGAGAAAGACCGCGCAAGAATCGAACAAATGATGCAAAACCTGGGAGCTGCTGCCTGGGCACTCTTCCCGGAAGGGACAGACGTAGAGATAAAAGAAGCTTCTCACCGTGACGCTTATCAAGTTTTTGACAAACGCATTGAAAGATGTAATTCAGAATTGTCCAAGATTATCCTGGTGCAAACAATGACCATTGACGACGGCTCTTCCAGGAGTCAGTCAGAGACACACCTGGAGGTCTTCAAAAACCTTGTAGCCGGTGACGCTGACCTGGTGCGCGATGCCGTTAATGATAAACTCATTCCACGAATGATAGCACACGGCTTCCCTTTAGAAGGCTATACCTTTGACTGGGATGAGGGAGTTGACATCAAACCGGAGATCATGCAAAAGGTAGAAGAGATGGTCATGAGGGAGTACGACATCGACCCGGAGTACTATGTTGAAAAATACAACATCCCGGTACTCGGAAAAAAAGAAAAAAAAGAAGATCCACCTCAGCTGAAGCAGACGCGTTTTTTCGACTAGGCCCCTCAGACTTCGAGGGGCTGCACAGGAACATCCGGCTAGCCTACGGTGATGTTGAACTCACCGGCTCCTACGTAAAGAAAGAAATCACAGATAAAATCCTGGAGGCACTCAAGATTGCTGCAAAATTCATCTTTAACGCCGCCTCTTTTGACAGTAGCATGTTTGCTGCAGATGAGTTTAGAAAGCTCGTAGAAGAGAGCGCGAACGTCTTTAAAGAGGCTATAAATACACATGTAGAAAAAAGAGTTCCGGCCGAGCTTATCGAGCGCTTAGAGAATGACGTCTATCTGTTCTCCGGCTTTAAAACCTACGCAGAGCTCAAAGAAATCTCGCTAATGCTTCGTGACGAAAACGGAGATCTTATCTCTTACGATAAATTTGAACAGAAGGTATTGGAAATCCATGAAACCTATAATGTTCACTACTTGAAGACAGAGTACCGCTTTGCAGTAGGGTCTGCGCTTATGGCTGCTCGCTGGGCAGATTTCGTCAAAGACGGAGACAGTTACCCGTTGCAATACAGAACAGCCGGTGACGCCAGGGTGCGTGATACACATCGCCCGCTCGATGGCATAACGTTGCCACTAAGCGATAAGTTCTGGCAATACTTCTGGCCACCCATTGGATGGGGTTGCCGGTGCACGGTGGTGCAAGTGGTAAAAGGCAAGTACCCTGATTCCGATCCGGAAGAGGCATACGAGCTTGGCCTGGCGGCCACAGAAGGCCCTGCAGAGATCTTCCGCTACAATCCGGGCATCCATGGGCGTATCTTCCCGGCAAAGCATGGCTACAACTCTCTGGCGTGCGTTGATTGTGCCGATGGCTCAAAGGCCGGTGCAGATGAAATGTGCGCATGGTGCGCTGTCATACGATCAACTATGTAGCTATGAAATGGGATTTAAAGGAATCAATCAAAAAGGGACTTGCAGACATCCAAAAAGAGCTGACAGAAGAGTTTGATCAGAACTTTGTCCGGAAGGCTTTTTTCACAGAAGCGTGGAAACGTAAGAGGTTTGATGACGGCAAAGAACTGATGCTTGACTCTGGGCAGCTGCGCAGATCAATCAAGTCTGAACTTACAGATAAATCATTGGAGTTTTACTCTTCACTTATATATGCCGGCATCCACAACGACGGAGGGGTGATCATAGTAACCGAGCGGATGAAAAAATATTTCTGGCGGAAGTATTACACAACATCTAGCAGGGTAGCTGTAACGAAGAGCGGAACCGCGTCGCGGTCAAAAAGGAACATCGCGCTCAGTCGGGAGGCGGAGTTTTACAAATATATGGCCCTGAAAAAGACAGGGTCAAAAATCGTTATCCCAAAGCGACAGTTTATTGGGCCGCACATCCGAACAGACGAAATCATAAAAACCGCTATTCTAGCGCGACTTGACGAATACTTTAACAACAATAATCTTTTACAAAAATGAGAAAACAGCTATATCAATTTCTAATAACCTTGCTCCAGGGCATCAAAGATGATAAGCAGGTCAGCCTTATAAAACACATAGATCTGTGGAATATGAACGTAGAATTTGCTGACTTGGGAGAGATCTTCCAGACGCCTGCAGTTTTTATCGAATTTGGTGAAATCAGCTACGAAAGCTTTCGTAGCAGTGGCGGCACCAGTCAGCGTGGAGAGTTAACCGTCAGCTTGCACATTGTCACGCGTGCATTGGCTAGCTCTTCCAGTCATTCATCAAATCAAGCAATAGCACTCGAGTTTTTTGACCTTGTAGATAAGGTGCATGCCGCCCTGGATGCAAAAAGCGCCCCGGGGATCGGAGCGCTACGTAGAATTACGAGTGTGACAAATCACAACCATGGCGAACTCTTAGAGACAATAGAGATCTATACAGCAAGCGTCAAGGACTCTTCTGCTCGGTAGAAGCTTCATCTTCCGGGAAGGTCTTGTTTAGATAATTGTAAAATGTCTTTTCCGAGATGTAATAAATCGGCCAGATATACCTGCGCAAAATCTCCCGGTTGGATAGTCCATCTTTGGCATGCTTCTCATAAATTTCATTAACATGACGCACCCTCATTTCATAAGATTTGCCTTTGATTCTACTCATAATCGTATTATTTTGGTGGAGCAAATTGGTAGCTCCCTTTAATGTTTACAACTTCTCTTAAGCTGAAAGTCACTAAAACATACTCTGCACCCTGTAACACCCACCCCTTGACTTGCAGCCCTGCGGCCTCTTGCTCTTCCACGTCAACAGAGCCAAGCACTGCCGGGTGAACACTTCGACCATCTTTCAACTCAAATATCATCTGTCTACCCCTTATGCTTATGCCTCTGTCATCCCCAGAGGAATGTTTACCCATTCACCATTCTTTCCTTTTCGCTCAGCGCGCACAAAGGTTTTGCTCACAACCGGACGATAAGACTCTTCAATGATCCTCACACCTTCAATAAAGCGCTCAGAGCCGCTTTCTTCGGCCATTTTTCGCAGCTGTAACACGCGTGAGGCCTTCAGGGTACCTTCCTTGCCACGTGAAAGTAGTTTCATCACAGCGCGCACCAAAAGGCGCGAATCGTCGTCTTTTGAAAGCGTTCCCAAAAAGTCTTTTACCATAGCAATGCCGCTGTCAACCGTGTCTATATAGGCATCAATATAGTAAGAGCCAAGAGTCAACCGCTTATCACCGGCTACATTTGTAAAGGTGTGCGTCTTGTTTTCATCCGTAGCACCCTGCATGATTTCGCTCTTTAACACAAGAATGTCTCCAAATTCTTTGTAAACAAGCGCCTTCATTTTAGCCAGCAGCGCGGAGACATCTTCCAGCTCCGGAATAATCTGATCCAGCTTTTCGTCAACCATGTTTGTGTAGTGCTGACGTTTTTCTTTTTCAGCGGCCAGAGCCTCTTTCCTTTTATTTGCCTCTTTAAAGGCGTTAAACTCATCAATTTCTTGCTGAGTCATCGTGATTCTTCTTTTTACGACTTTCATTGTACTAATTTTTAACAGTTAATTTATCAAGTTCTTCTTGTTTCTCGCGCATTGCAAACTGCATCCCGCGTGAGCGCCTCACAACGTCTTTATAATTGTGACGGCCTTTGTTTTTGTTGTTATTCAGCCAGGCGGCCATAGCATCCAGCTGAACCTTGTGCCAGGTGATTTCTCTACGCAACATCCGTATTTGTTGCTCAGTAGTTAATTCGCTAGTCTTTACGACCTTCATAATTAATTCATTCATCATGGTACTCATGGTGTTAATCTTAAAAGTGTTATAAAAATAATCAACCAGGAGATAATGGTCCCCACAAGGACTGCCAACCCTGCTGTTAACACAGCAACAGTTAAAGGATCCATCTTGCGCAAAGCCCCCCCCCAGTGATTGTCGATGATTGGAGTGCTGCTTTTCTTGTTTTTCATTTCGTGTGTTTTTAATTAAAAAAATGGGGGACATTTGCGCTACGCAGCTAACAAACCACATTCTAACCTATTATCTATGCCCCCCATTGTGTTATATTACTTTCTTAGAGCTTTGTGTGAGTCTACTTAACCTCCCCCACAGGCCATTGTGTCGCCTCTGTTGACGATTGACGGCACGTGGGTAGTATACTTTCCCTTTTTCATTTTGATCAAGATCTTTTTCATGAAGTATTTTTCTTAGTCTTTGCGATAGTCGTTCGTATCGTAAAGCAGCCCATGCGTTTAGCATTGTGGCCATGATCATTGCCAGTCCTATAAAAAATAAAAACTCTTCCATCTTAGCTCAATATTGGCGCAGGCCAGGGGTAAGGATAAGGCAGCACCGGCCTTCCGGAGAACCTCTTGCTATCATGACAATAACCAATGCACCCTAAGCTTTGGTAATACCAACTATTCTCAGCGTCAAAGAATGGCTGACACAACCACTCTTTATCATCTATACCAGAGTTCAAAGGAAGGCCGCCAGTCAACCCAAGCGCATGGTTAATGAACGGGGCGTATTGCTCCATAATCAGCCGTTGTAGTTTTGTTGGCAGGTTCCCGCCTTGTTTTGCAGCAAAGTCAAGAGCTTCTTGCCAGGTGGCCAGCTCAATCTGACTCCTGCATATTCCAAACGCGTCATTGCCATGCAAAACCACAACATAACCGTCCTCTCCATGCCACTTCAAAGATCTGTATAACAGCTCTTTTTTAAGATCATGAATGTATACCCCGTCCGGAAGTTTTCTGGGTGTTAACCCAATTGCTGTTTTTTCCATTTGCTAGTTTTGAGTTGTGTCGTAGAGCTCGCCGGCAAGGATCTTCCGCGAAAGCTCATTGACTGAATCCATATCTTTTGAATACTTCCTAAACGCGTTATAAAGTGATATTAAACGCTGTTTAGGAATCTTAGAAAAGCTGCTGTGTCCGGATGCGCGACATGCTACTGCTTTTATCGTAGCAATGTCGTTTTTTGACCCCAGCTTTTTAAGGTACCCACCAATACAAGCTATAAGTCGCTTGCGAAGAGTGTCCATGTACGCATAGTTTGGATCCACCTGCTTGGCTAACGTATTGCAGATATCAATCAAATCATGCGTATCAATGTCTGCCGAGCTCTCAACGTCGTAGCTGGCCACAACGGCCATCTTATCCTCGGCAGTCAATCCGGCAAGTGAGCACAACGTGTGAAACTTGCGCAGAATCTTTGCATGCAAATCATCCATTTGTTTTTTCATTGCCTTAGTATTAAAATTTGTCTATCCAATATGCCTTTGCGCCCTCTTCCCATATAACGAAGTCCTTACCGCCCTCGGAATACTCTGCGCGTTCGTAACGAGTGACCACCTGGGCTTTGAACCCCTCTATGTGCATTTTTATGTCGGCATCATATCTTATCTGTTTTGCAAGCTTCCCATCCGGATGGCCCTGGTCTTCGTGTGCAATCCAGATGAACAATTTTGATGGAAACTCACGCAGCAGCTGTACATAGTCGGCAAGGCGAAAGCCTACCAAATACTGCACAGAGTCAATCACAATCACCTTGGGTGACTTGTGCTTTCGCAGGCGCTTTCTCAGCTCTCCTAGCGGCTCTTTACGCAGGAGCATGATCCTGCTGCCGGCCTCTTCCATTCCAACGCGTTTCCAGGCTATCTGTAAAGATAGGCTCAGCCCTTGTTCAAGGCTGTTGTACGCAACGCGTGTGAAACCGGTTAAATACTTACAGAGCATCAGTGTAAAAGTTGTTTTTCCGCTACCGCTACCTCCCCAAATAATCCAAGATCCACGTAATTCCGGACGCCCCAGGCTGCGAAGCCATTCGCCCTCAAAATCGGCCACTTCAAATTTCGCAGCCAGGACATCTCGGTTGGAAAGAGATCTGCGCATTACTACTCTTTTCTTTGTTGACCTTTTCTTTGGGAGACGTGTATCTGCACCTTAACAGACCGCAAATCTCTTTCTGCTTTTTCTATAATAGTTTGTATCTCTTGTTCGTCGTTAACATCGTTAGCAACGCATATGGCATTGATATCGCCGGCAGAAGGCATCTGAATAGGTATAAACCTCCTGCCTATCCGCGAGTAGATCTCCTGGTAGCCTTTGCGGGCTACCCTCACACCAAACTCAATACGTCTACGGAAGTAATCCGTAGAACAAAGCACTATGCCGGCATGATCTTCTAGTTTGTTGTAAAGAGTTATGAAAAAGTACAAAACTTGATCAGAGAGCTTATCGCACTCATCCAACACAATCAGGGGTCGGTTTTTCTTTTTTAAGACCTTTACAATGTCGTCAACCATATTGGCCACGGTGAGCCCTATATAGCTTTCGCCCATACACTGCAGCAGCTCTACCAGGAATTGCTTCCGGTTCCAATATTCGCTACAGCAAAGATGGTATGCGTTCTTATTTTGCTCACAATAGCTCTTTATTGCGGCTGTCTTGCCACAACCGGCGCTACCTACTACTGCTATTACCAAAGGGGTAGATTGCGACTCCTGGAGCAAAGAATACATCCTGCGGTACCCGCGAGTCTCTGCAATAACATAGGGTGACTTTACAAAATTGATCTGCGCAGCTATGTGGCGCCACATCTGGTCGCTTATCAGCTCCCAATTGTCATTTAGCAGTTGGTTGACAGTAGCGGAGCTTACACCAATAGCTTTAGCTGCTTTTACTTGCGATCCTCTGATTTTTACAAATGATGCAAGTTTCGTTTTAATCGCTTTTTTTTCTTTGTTGTTCATAATTATAATAGGTTAAGAATGTCGTCGTCATCGTCGTCAACGTCTGTGAATGGGGTGTAGTCCTCTGTTTTAAGCACATCCTTCACACTGGCCCCGCTCCTGCGTATGGCATTGCGCTGGTCCTTGTGTTGGCCATTAGAGTCTGTAATCAGATGCTTTGCGAGTACGTTACTCTTAAGCTCCAGGTGTGGATTCTCATTCAGGAACTCCGTCACACAGCCGTCCAGCCTGGCGTACTCTTGCGCAGCAGCGCTTTCAAGCTGCTTGTTAAAGGTGTACACACGCTGCAGCTCGGCTGTGTCGCCCTCTTGCCTTTCAACCAGTGCCATTGGCTGCACATACTTCTGTTCAAGCAGGAATTGCAGCGAATTGTCCTCATTCACTGCCAGCACGTGCGATAAGTCTTGTGTATCATATTTAATGCTCCACCGGATATGCGAGTACCGGCGGAACGAGTGGTCAAAGCTGTCATAAGTGAGCTTTTGCCCGTCTATCGTAATATTTAGACCGGAGTGATCAAGAGCGTTGCGATGTCCGGTCTCAGAGCCGAACGCAAGCAGGAATTGCTGCTGAGAAAGCGGCAATCTGTGCTCCTGCCCGGTGGCATCCCAGAATTGCATATACCTCTCCACCTTATCGCGACGCTCTACCTCCATAATCATCTGAAGTTGTTCGTAGCAACCCTCCTGGTCAGGGAAAGAGTGTTTAAACCTGTTTATAAACTCTGAGTTTGGCTGGGATTCTTTCCGAGCCGTTACGCCCACGCCTGACCAGTTAGGCATCATCTGGCAGTATTTTTTATTGACGTAGCCAAAGTATGGCTCAACTACTTTGCTCTTCGCGTTGCGCGCGCGTGCCGGTATAACTATATCGCCCATTACTTTGTAGAAGGGCGTCATAGCCTTAATGGCGTACCGGTCACTTTGTATCTGACATGCACGGTAACGCTGCCCAAACAACTCAGCTGTGTGATTTGCGGCATTACGCAATGCCTCTGCAATCAGAGCCGGGGTCTCATGCGTGCCTATGGCGTAGCCTATTGGATAGTTTATGCAAGGATCTAGAACAACCACTATTGTCAACCGGTTGTGATAAGTCACCACCCCCTTAGCGTTGCGCTCCTGGTAGTACAGCTCTGCGTCCCACCCATCCAATGTCCAGTAGAGCATAGCTGCTGATGGTCTCTTCCGCTTGACCTGCATACTCTTCTTATTCCGGAAGTTGGTTGCGCCCAGACGGCGTGCTGCAATCTGCAGATCTTCACGCTCCCTGTGAAATGCAACAGCCGAGGCAGATATGGTCTTCCAACCGGCTGCCTCGGCCATCATGTTATAAAGTCTTGAGATTTGCGCGTTATCAAAGTTGCGAGGATCGCTCATAAGCTGCATGAGAACAGCCCCCTTAATGTCGTCATCTACCTTTGCTGCATTCTTGTTCAAAAACTTACCGGAAATCATTGTTTCATACCCACCTCTGCGATATAGCCGGTACTTCTCCTGCAGCCGCCTGGGATTCTCCGGAAGGCCATGGGGCCACTTATCTGCAAACCTGGGTAGAGACATGCTCTTTTTCTCCCAGTACTCCGTCATGTTGATCCTGCTGCGTCCGGACTTACGCCGGTGTGAAGTGGCCCTCTCTAGCTGTTCTTTGAACATGTTTAAGATGGCGCAGTTGTTTGAATACTCATCTTGAAACTTTGCCGGCAAATGGCGGCCGTCAGGCAATTTGTACTTCATGTAAAATTCAATAGCTGCCTGATCAGGCACAATCTCTTCTAAGTCCGGCCTGGCCATCGCCTGGGCCTTAATATCCGGGAACCGTCTATACACTTCATTCTTGTATCTCAAAGGCAGCGAATCCACCTCGTAGAGTGCCGGAGTGCCGTAACAGGCTCTTTGCACTTTATTAACCTGACCTCGCGAGTCTAATTGCCTTAAGGCAACACCTGACATAACCCCAGCCTTTACTATCTCTGAGTAGCTTATACAAAGTTTTTTGCCTACATACTCCATGTTGATTTGTTTTTTGCTCCGGCCCGAGGCGCGATCCCGGGAGCCTTGCGCATGTCCGGAGGTTTTTGCTTATATTTGGTTGTCAAACATTTAATACAAGCATTATGGAAAATGAACTTTTAAGAACCCTGGAAGCCATATTCAATCTTCTTGACCGCAACAATGAATTGCTGCAGCAGATCCTTATGGAGTTAAAGAAGAAGAAGTAAGCTCATCAACGCTCTTATTGATTACTTTTCTTCTCTCGTGATTGTAGTTGGAGATCAGCCGACTAACTTGTTCAAAGAAAGTCGCGACATTCCGTATATCCTCTGTGAGAGGTCTAAGTGCCTCAATGTATTTCTCCCCGAGGGATTGCAATTGAGATGCTGTGTTCTGTGCCATAATTTGATTTTTAATTAGTTAGTTATTGATTGTCCATTACAATAGTTCGCTTAGTTCGTCAATCCAGTCACCTATTAATTTATAACCGTAATCATACAGTGTGGGATCGCGTTTCTCTTTAGCACTCTGAAACTTTTCTTTTATTTCTTTCAGGAACTCTATATCTCGCTCAATTTCTCTTTTACTGTTTCTATTGATCTTGCCTTTTGTTTTCATATTCTTTGTTTTAGTCTGTTAAGAGCTTGGCTAAGTTCTCTGACCGACCGGGCAGCGGAGCTATATATCCAGCGCGTTTTATCGAACCTTAGGCCTGCTTTGTTTAGGTCATAAGGGGTGTTGCTCTTGTAACCGAACCCGGCTCTGTTTAAATCATATGGAGTCTTTCCACTCATAGTGTCTGTGGCTAGCTATTGACTTTTACACCGCCACGCTTGATGGCTGTTGTGCGTATTTTTCTTGCTAGATCTGAATCCGTTCTAAATTTCAGAGCCTTAATCACCGTTGCCTTAGATACTTGCATTATTCGTGACAGCTCTTTTACTTCACCGCGTTTCGTTAAAATCTCCATATTCTTTTTTTATTTATCTTTGGGACGTGTATACTTTGTTAAACCAAGTGCAATAATAGTATGAAAATATCATACTACCAAATAAAAGTATGACTATCTCACGTCAGTTTGATGAAAATGTTCGGCTATTTGATATGGTCGACGCCCTTAAAAGCCAAGGGCAATTATCTAGCTATGTTGAGCTAGCAGAGATCCTGAACACAAACAAAGCAGGTATAAACGATCTTAAGAACTCAAGAAAAAAAATTTCAATCGACCTTCTGAGGGGTATGAAAATATCATACCCACAAATTAATCTAGAGTGGATCTTAACAGGAGCGGGAGAGATGTTCAGTGATATCCCTAAGGAAGATCTCACAAGAGAGGTTTTCAGTAAGGGTATCCCCTTGATCTCTCGCAATGTTTTGTCTTTAAATAATTCAAAGTTTCTCCCAGATATAGTCCATGAGCGGTATGCTATTCCTGATTTCATTCTGCGCATAAAAGGAGACTCAATGGCCCCGTTGCTCAAACCGGGCTACTTGGTGGCTTGTGAAATAGTCTCGGAACTAAAAAATAATCATATCCACGCAATAAGCACCAAAAGCATGGGTATTATTATTAAATACGTCTCTCAAGAAAATATGCCGGATCATTTAACATTTACAAGTGAAAATAAGAGCTACCCACCATTTAATCTTCCACCATCAGACATTGTTGACTTAGCTCTAGTCACGTGTATTGTTTGGCCCTTAGATTCTCAGGTTAATAAGTGATTTTTTCGTACAAAATGTACGTGTTTTTTCCTTTTGCACATCAATTGTGTGCCTCTTTTTGCCCGAAAACACACTTAAACAGCAATATACCAGAACGTTGCGCGTTTTTTCAATCGTGCATTTTTAGGGTCGTTTTGGGGGGTCAATCGCGTTTTTTAGGGTCGTTTTGGGGGGTCAACTCGCACATTTATGGTAGTGATCTGTCACTCCAACTGTCACTCCAACTGTCACTCCATTTATGTTTTGACGTCAAAATTTACACACTATTCCCCTTCTGGAATCATTCAAAAACTCAATCAATACTGCCAAGATCGGAACGTGCTCCCTGGAAAGAGCAAAACCCCTCAAAAACGGTTGTTTTAAGGGGTTTTAAGGCATTCTTAGGTATTAGTTAAAGCATTATTAAAGTGTAGTTACTATTTGTTTAAACGCGTTAATACTGTTTGCCCAAAATATTAAACCAAAATTAAACCTTTAGTACACTTCGTTTTATTATCGCTTTTTTCTCAAATCCACACATCCTTTTGTTTATCAGCTATATACATTGTCTTTTCCTCTCTCTTTTTTGTACATCTGGTTCTGGTGCCCGTATTTGTATGCGACGCGTATCTGTATGGATAATC
>Ga0265294_10001147_pt1 | contig 35930 bp, 27 predicted proteins | sample MunlanPumphouse3_FD_192504 | JGI IMG/M metagenome (GOLD analysis project Ga0265294, IMG submission 192504) | Groundwater microbial communities from a municipal landfill in Southern Ontario, Canada - Pumphouse #3 | ecosystem: Environmental > Aquatic > Deep subsurface > Groundwater | place...
TCTTGAAGTTTTGGATGTGTTAAATTTATTTGTTCTTAACAAAATAGGAAATAAAATGTCGAAAAATGGGCGTTTTTGAGTTTCATATTATTGATTATCAATTAGTTTTAATTTGAAGTCACCTAATGTGTTATAATAGCTATCCTGCTTCTTTATCCATAAGCTACTATTTGTCTTAATAATTTCAACAAATTTTGCTAAAGCAATATTTTTTGATAACACAAACAAAACATGAACGTGATTTTCCGTTCCATTAATCGCAATCGGTATGGATTGCAAATTTTTGATGATCCCCGCCATATAAGCATATAATTCTTGGTTTTCCTTTTCGCGGATGCAGACGTTATTGTATTTGATGCGCTAAATCAGGTGAATGTAGAGTTTTGATAGAGACTGTGACATAGTGAGATTTAGGGTTGATAGGAGATTATAACGCCCTTTCAGGGGTGATTATTGTATCTGATTACCATCACAAGACGTTGCCGTTGTGTTGAAGTATGACGCCCTTTCACGGCTGTCTATGGGATGATGTGGTAACCATGCAGCCCTGAGGGTGTAAGGCTTCATCCCAACGCACAGCGTTGGAGGCAACATAAAGCGTCAGGTTCGTCAAAAGCCCTAAAACTCGGCGTTTTGAGGAGTTCTCGGGAACGGGATGACATCGCGAATATTAGTCATACCGGTTACGAAGAGAAGCAATCGTTCAAAGCCAAGCCCGAAGCCGGAGTGAGGGGCAGAACCAAACTTGCGTGTTTCCAAATACCACCAAATGTCCTTTTCCGGAATGTGTAACTCTTGTATGCGCCGAAGTAGTTTTTCATAGCTTTCTTCCCGTTCGGAACCGCCGATAATTTCCCCAATTTTCGGGAAAAGTACGTCCATCGCACGCACGGTTCTCCCATCATCGTTTTGTTTCATATAAAACGCTTTGATGTCTTTCGGATAATCGGTCAGAATGACCGGCTTTTTAAAATGTTGTTCAACCAAATAGCGTTCGTGCTCCGATTGAAGATCAACGCCCCACTCTACTTTGTATTCAAATTTAACATGAGAATTAAGAAGAATATCAATAGCTTCCGTATAAGGTAATCGGATGAAGTCATTATTAACCACAAAGTTAAGCCGCTCAATTAATTCTTTATCAAACATATCGTTCAAGAATTGGAGGTCATCCATATTATGTTCTAACGCATATTTAACGAGAGATTTAATAAAATCCTCAGCCAAGTTCATATTGTCGGTAATATCGTTAAAAGCGACTTCGGGTTCTATCATCCAGAACTCTGCCAAGTGGCGGGGAGTATTGCTGTTTTCGGCGCGGAAGGTCGGTCCACAGGTATAAATTCCACCCAGAGCCAACGCGCCCAACTCGCCCTCTAATTGACCTGAGACAGTAAGACTGACGGGCTTCCCAAAGAAATCCTGTGAATAATCCACTTTGCCGTCAATTTTAGGAATATTGTTCAAGTCCATAGTGGTAACATTGAACATTTCACCTGCACCCTCGGCATCAGAAGCAGTGATTAGCGGGGTGTGCATATAAAAGAATCCTTTATCGTTAAAATATTGATGGATAGCGAAAGCCATAGCGTGGCGCAAGCGGAGAACACAACCGAAAAAATTGGTTCTGGGACGCAAATGCCCGATTTCGCGGAGGAACTCAACGCTATGACCTTTTTTTTGCAAAGGATAGCTCTCAGGGTCGGCAGACCCATAAAGCTCTATCTCGAAAGCCTGAATCTCAACACTTTGCCCTTTTCCCTGCGATTCAACCAACTTTCCTATCACGTGGATACAAGCACCGGTCGTTATCTGTTTGATAAGGGTTTCATCGAAATTTGCCAAATCAACCACAATTTGAATATTATGTACAATAGAGCCATCATTCAATGCAATAAAGGCAACGGAGTTGTTGCCCCGTTTTGTTCTTACCCATCCTTTAACACTGATGGTTTTTCCGATTTCTTGATAATGCTTAATTGCATCAATAATTTTGGTACGTTCCATTCTTTATTATCTGTCTTTTAATAATTAATTTTCACTAACTGAAGTTTCGGCGGATTCAACAATTTGCACAAATTCGTCGGCTCGAAGGGAAGCTCCGCCAATCAGTCCGCCATCGACATTTTCTTGGGCAAACAGTTCAACGGCATTTTTGGCGTTGCAGCTTCCGCCGTATATAATATAGGTATTGTAAGCTGTTTCTGTCCCATATTTTTTCTCCACCAAAGAGCGAATAAAGCTGTGCATTTCTTCGGCTTGAGCAGGCGTTGCCGTTTCGCCGGTACCGATAGCCCAAACGGGTTCATAAGCGATCACCACGTGTTCTATTTTCTCTTTGGGCAAGTGAAATAACGTTTCTGAAATTTGCTCTTCCACCACCGTAAATTGTTGATTATTTTGACGTTGTTCCAACGTTTCGCCACAGCAAACGACGGGAATAAGTTGTTGTTCCACCAGACGGTTCACTTTTTCGGCAATGACGGCATTGGTTTCTCCGAAATATTTTCTTCGCTCGGAATGCCCGACAATACAAAATTCTACCCCTAAAGAGACGAGCATCTCGGCGGAGATTTCACCGGTGAAAGCACCATTAGTAAATTGGCTGCAATTTTGTGCGCCGGCGTAAAAATGAGCTCCGTCATCAGCATGATCTGTCACCAATTCCAAATATGGAAAGGGCGGACATAGCACGACTTCCGTACTCAGGTTAAAATCTTCCAAGGCATCTTCGATAGCAGTCGTCAAGTCCTCGGCTTGTTCGAAAGACTGATTCATTTTCCAATTTCCAATTACTAATTTTGATTTCATAACGTATTTTTAAAGGTTTAAATATTCTTTTTTTCTTGCATAAAGATGTATTGGACACAAAGGATAAGCAAGGTAGTAAACACCGTATTCACAAGAATACCGAGCATGGTATATCCGAAACGATAGAACGAAAAAACTTCCAGCATGGTAACGAGTATTTGGTGCAAAAGGACCAACACTGAAGTATACGTCACGAGCCATTTTAAATCCTTTTGTCCGGGGATAGGGACTTCCATCTTCTCCACTTTCTTTTTACCGATATTCAACGTCGCCACCCAATAAGGTCTGAGAAACATAATCAACAAAGCAGCAGAGGCGTGGATTCCAAACGTCATTTGAAAAATATCCACAATAAATCCGGTAGCGAAAGCAATTAAATATTGAACCGGACGCGGAATATCAAATGGTAACAACAACAATGCCAACAAATAGATATTGGGATTGATAAAGCCGAATAGATGAATATGATTGCAAATAAATATTTGCAACAGCAAAAATAAAACAAAACGAAAAATATTGGAAAAGACAGGATTATTCATTTTTCATCTTGTTTTTAAGCGTGTCAATTTCTGTTTTGTACAAATTTCTAACAACATATACCGTATTAATATGGTTAAAATCAGTAGCAAGTTTCACTTTGAGGGTCAAGAAGCTGTTCATCCCTTTTTTCTCTTTTTTACAAATCGTTCCCACCAAAACATTATCGGGAAAAATATTGGAATAGCCGCTGGTATAGACAGTATCGCCGACATTAATGTTCATGTGTTCCGGTATATCTTCCATTTCAACCATTCCGGGGTCGTCCCCATTCCAGACAATAGTTCCTAATTGATTGGCAGGCAATACTTTGGCACTGATTCGTGAATCAGGATTCAAAACGGAAATCACGGTTGAAAAGTGCAATGAGACATCGGAGACAACCCCCACGATACCTTGCGCCGAAATGATCGCCATATCGGTGGTAATACCGTCGTCGGCACCTTTATCAATCATCAAATAATTGTTTCTTTTATGAATGGTATTATAAATGACATTGGCATAAGAATAGTCATACAGGCGAATGAAGCTGTTCGGGTTCAATGTATCGGTCAAAATTGCGGTCATCAAAGTATCATCGCTAATGAGAAAATTTTGTTTCTGTTGGCGCAAAAGAGCTAAATTCTGCTGCATCAGATACTCATTTTCATCTGCAAGATTAAAATGTTTGATAACGTTGTTACACATTTGATTAATAGGACCGGTGATGGATTGAGTGGCGGTTGAAATAACAAAACGAGGATAGTTTAAAGTATTGTAAATCAAAATAATAGAAATGATTTGCAAGATACCGAAAACGATCAGGTGAAATTTTTGTTTTAAGAACTCAATCAGGTTATTCATACATACGGGTTCGGGAATTAGAGAGCCGAAGAAGCAAATTGTTGAATGAATCTGACATCATTTTCAAAGTAGAGGCGAATATCATTAGTTTTATACTTCAACATGGTCATTCTTTCGATACCGAGACCGAAAGCGAAGCCGGTATATTTATTGCTGTCGATGCCACAATTTTCGAGTACATTCGGATCGACCATACCGCAGCCTAAAATTTCCACCCAGCCGGTATGTTTGCAGAGAGCGCACCCTTTTCCGCCGCAGATATTGCATGACACGTCCATTTCAGCAGATGTTTCAGTAAACGGGAAATAAGAAGGGCGGAGGCGGATTCTGGTATTCTCGCCGAACATTTTCTTTGCGAAAAACATTAAGGTTTGTTTCATATCAGCAAAAGAGACATTTTGGTCGATATAAAGACCTTCTAATTGATGAAAGATGCAATGGGCACGGGAAGTAATAGCTTCATTACGGAAAACGCGACCCGGGCAGATAACACGAATCGGGGGTTGATGGCGTTCCATGGTTCGCACTTGCAAAGTAGAGGTATGGGTACGCAAAGCAATATCCGGATTTTGATCAATGAAGAAAGTGTCCTGCATATCGCGAGCAGGGTGCTCTTCCGGGAAATTAAGAGCAGTAAAGATGTGCCAATCGTCTTCAATATCGGGACCGGTTACAGCGGTAAATCCTATTTTTTCAAAAATGGTGCAAACCTCATCCATCACAATTGAAATAGGGTGACGCGCACCTATTTCCATTGCCGTAGCAGGGCAAGTAACATCTATTGTCCCGCGGCTGTAAGAAACGGAATCCTCAAGTCTTTTCTTTTGTTCGTCAAAAAAAGACTGTGCTTGTTGTTTGAGTACATTCACTTTTTGTCCGAAAGACTTGCGTTCTTCGGCAGGTATGTTTTTTATTTCACTCAACAAAGTTTGCAGGTCACTTTTTTTGCTTAAAAACTGCAAACGAAAGTTTTCCAATGCTTCGTTGTTGTCTATCTTAAATTGCTCAATTTCTCCCCTAATTTCTTCTATTGTCTTCATCTAAATGCCCTTCGATATTCAATTATTTGTTTATCAATTATTTAATTACTTCTGCAGAAATGATTTTAATATTTTTAACAGGTCTGTCTCTTTGGTCTTTTTGCGCGGAAGCGATTTTATCGACCACATCCATACCGTTAACGACTTCTCCGAAAACGGTATAATCACCATCTAAGAAAGGTGCACCGCCAATGGTTGTATATATTTCGGTTTGTTCATCATTGAACTCTTTTCCTGTTTGTTGTGCAATTTGGTTTAAATAATCAAGTGGAGTAACCTGACCATCAACGATATAAAATTGAGAACCGGAAGACTCTTTTTTAGGGTTCACTTGGTCGGCTAAGCGGGCAGCAGCCACCGCACCTCTTTTATGAATATTGCGGGGTACAATTTCGGCAGGAATAGTGTAACCCGGTCCCCCACTTCCTAACATTTTCCCTGCAGCTGCATTTTTAGAATCGGGGTCGCCGGTTTGTATCATAAAACCCTTAATGATGCGATGAAACAACACATCTTTGTAAAAATTGTCATTCACTAATTTGATAAAATTCTCTTTGTGTTTAGGAGTATCATCATATAAAGCAATTGTAATGTCTCCTTCGGAAGTCTTGAATAATACTTTTGTTAACTTGTCCATATCTCTTGGTTTTTGATTCTCAATATTGTTTTGTGATTCGGCTTTCTGAGAAGCATCGGAATCCGGAGCTGTCGGTTCTACTTTTTTTGAAGATGAGCAAGATGCCAAAATAACGCATGTAAAAATGGTGGCGAATATCCTATTTCTTTTCATAAACTATTGGTTTTTAGTAATATAATAATAAAAAATTCTATTATGAATAATTCTGCAAAATTACATGAACTTTTGGAAATATAGTACCACCACCCAAATTTTATTCAAATTTATTACAAATCCGGCAACAATATGCAGCTTCAATGAACGACATTATTCTCCGTTTCCATTACTATCATAATGATTATCAAGATAAAAAATAAATTTCCGAGCATAGTTGGCGAACGATAAAACAGACACCTATCACCAATGAAAAGTGTAAAACAATATTTTTTCTCAAAACAATAAAAAAGATATGATAATTCATAAATATTTTTGTACTTTTGCGCGGTAATATGAAATCGATGGAATACGAGCAAGAAGATGATGAATTAAGCGAATTAGTGGAAGATTTTAAATCAATGGTTCGCTATGGTAATTCGCGGTTTTTCGATTCTGACGAGTTGGAATTGATTATTGAGAATCTGATGGATGACTGTGATATGGAATATGCAGGAAAAGCCATCGACTATGCGCTTCGATTATATCCTGCGACATACGAGTTCAAAATATTTAAAGTGAAACGTCTGATTATGGAGATGGAATATGATTCCGCATTGAAGGAATTAGATGATATTGAGCGGAATTATACTCTAACAGCGGAATTTTATATGGAAAAAGTATTATTTTCTAAGATGACCGGAGCTGACCAAAACTCACTGCAATTATTGATAAAAGCACATCAACTGGAACCGCAGAACCCCGACATTAATTTCTCTCTTGCTTGCGAATACGTCAAAAAATCGTTATTTAACAAAGGGGTATTTTCTCTGACACAAGCACTGAAAGAAGATGAAACTTTGGACGACCAGCTGTTTACCTTTTCTTTTCTTTTTGAAGAGAGTCAGAATTACACAGAAGCCATCCATTTTTTTGAACAACTAACGGATAACGTCCCGCTTTGCAAAGGAGCTTGGTTCGCCTTAGGTTTAGCTTACAGCTGGAATAAAGAGTATGAAAAAGCGATTGACGCATACCTTTTTGCCATCAGTTTAGATGAGACTTCCTCCACCGCCTATTTCAATATCGGAAACGCTTACTACGAAATGAATGATTTCAGCCATGCCGCGCAATATTATTCGGAAACACTGCGAATAGAACCCGAAGATTTTCACGCTTTGTCCGGTATCGGTGACTGCTATTATGCCATGAAAGCTTACCCTGATGCTTTGGAGTATTACCGTCGCGCCTTTCATATCAATCGCACCTTCCCCGATGCCATTATTGGAATCATCAGCGTGCTCAACGAAACAAACCGATCCGATGAAGCCGAAGATTTTATATACTTAGCATTTAAAAACAAACCGCAAGGCTTTGAATTACTGTTTAGTGTTTTACCTTTTTATGAAGATGAAAAACAAATTGCCAAACTAAAAGAGTTGTTCCATTTATCCATCAAACAACTCCAAAATAAAGAGGATTTTTTGCAATTCTTTACCATTTATTGCGCTATCAATGACGATTTGCGCGATATGGGAATCGAAGTTTTAGAAGAATATTTAGACAACGATGAAGTCACTTTTGTAATTCCCTATTTTTTAGCCGCTTTACACTATCTCAATCAAAATTTTGAAAGTGCCAACAACTATCTGAAAACAGCACTTCTCATCAACTACGAAGGGGCAAACCTTTTTCTTTCAATTCACCCAAAATTGGAAGAAATACCTGTTATTCAAGAACTTATTACTACATATAAACCCAATTAATATTGATAATTTAAAAGATTAATAAAAATATTTTATGAAAAAAAGCATCTTTCTTTCCACGCTGTTTTGTGCTTTACTGATCACCAGTATATCAGCTCAAAACATTCATAACTATAGTGTTATGAAAAGTGACTTCAACGAAGTTAAACTTCATTTTTCTACCTCTGAAATTCAAGTAAACGATATTCGTACCGATGTCGGCACATTTTCGCGACTCACCATGGACGGCTACTATTCCACCACCCAAGTTGGAAACCCAGAATTGCCTACAATGATAAAAATGATTGAAATACCACTTTGTGGAAACGTGCAAGCACGTGTTGTTTCATCTACTTCCCGAACCGTTTCCGGCAACGAGTTGGGCATCGAATATCCGGTTTATCCCGCACAACCCTCCCGCTCCAAATCGGATGATGGTCCTTTTACTTTGGTAAAAAATGAAACCACCTACACTACTAACGCTTTCTACTCTAGACCGTTAGTATCAGTGGAGAAAACCGGCATCATGCGTTCTGTCAATATGGCAACCGTGAGCGTTTGTCCCGTTACTTATAATCCCGTGACCAACGAGTTTACCATTTACGATGATATTACTGTAGAAATTACTTTTGATAACGCCGACATCGCAGCAACCCAAAGAATGAAAACGTTGCACAGCAACTCCTTTTTTAATACCAATTCACAGATTATCAATCCGATACAATCGAATGAAAGAGACGTACTGAGCACCACACCGATAAAATATGTCATTGTTGCCAACAGCATTTTTAACGGACAATTAGACGCTTTTGCCAATTGGAAAAGAAGAAAAGGATTTTTAGTAGAAATCGCCTATACCAGCACAATTGGAACGACCACTACAGCAATAAAAAGCTATTTGCAAGGACTTTATGACAATGCAACCGCGCAAAATCCGGCTCCTACTTACGTTTTGTTGGTGGGAGACCAAGCTCAAATACCGACTTACACCGGTCAATCGGAAAATAGTCATATCACTGATTTGTACTACTTTACTTGGACCACGGGCGACAACATCCCCGATTGCTATTTTGGAAGATTTTCTGCTCAAAACGTTTCACAACTCACACCGCAAATTGAGAAAACTTTGATGTATGAACAATATACAATGAACGACCCTACTTACTTGGACAAAGCTGTGCTAGTTGCCGGTGAAGATGGTGGACAGGCTGGAGATTTTGGCTACACACACGCCAATCCGGTGATGCACTATTTAGAAAACACATATGTTACAAGCAGTTACGGATATACCGCCATCAATTCTTTTTATAATCCCCATAGTAGTGGAAATGCCGCTACTATTCGGAACTTGCTGGGTGCCGGTGTAGGGTTTGCCAATTATTCTGCACACTGCGGCTCAAACGGTTGGTCGATTCCGTCATTCTCCACTTCCGATATTTCCTCTATGAGCAACTCCGGGAAATACGGTTTGATGATTGGAAACTGCTGTCAATCCAATAAATTTGAAGAAAGCGAATGTTTCGGAGAAGCCTTGTTACGTACTGCCAACAAAGGAGCAGTCGGCTATATCGGCGGAACCGATTACACTTATTGGGACGAAGATTACTATTGGGCAGCCGGTATTCGCAATATTAGCAGCCTCAACCAAACGCCTCCGACTTATGATGCCAATAACTTGGGTGTTTATGATAAAATGTTCCACACGCATAACGAGGCATACAGCAAGTGGTTTACGACTCAAGGTGCCATCGTAATGGCAGGAAACATAGCGGTAGAAGCCTCTTCCACTAGTTTGAAAAAATACTATTGGGAAATTTACGAATTAATGGGCGACCCCTCTGTGATGACTTGGCTGACACAACCCTCGAACATGACGATTCGCGTGGACAATAACGCCGTTGTCAATTCCACTTACGAAACGATTGACGGCACCACCACTTTTACCGTTTCTACCGGCGCACCATATTCCTATATTGCTTTAACAGAGAATCTTACCTTAATAACTGCCGTTTTATCCGATGCCAATGGAAATGCAACGCTTACTTTCCCGGCATTAGCTGCCGGCACCACTTACGAGTTGGCAGCTTCGGCACAGAATTATAAGACTACCTTTACCACTATCAATGTGATCGCCGCTTCCGGTGCCAACGTTGCCATCACCGATGCCTTACTTAGCAACGGTTCCATCAACAATGCCGGTGAAAATATACAATTGGACGTTTCTGTTGCCAATCGCGGAGTTGATCCGGCTACCAACGTTGTTGTAAGTGCTGCCACCACTTCTCCATACATTACCCTGACTGATGCCACAGAAACCGTCGGCACGATGGCGGGCAGCAGCAATCGCACTTTAGCAACTTCATTTGCCGCTGCCATTGACAATAGTACACCGGATGGAACAATTGCAACTATCGAATTTACAGTTAATTACTTGGATGCAGGCGTAGCAGAAATGAGCACTTATGAATTCCCGCTAACCATTAATGCCGCCTCACTGAATTACGTCAGCAACAACATCACCATTACCAGCGGTAACGGCGACGGCGTGATTGACCCGGGCGAAACCGTTACATTGTCAATCGTTGATGCCAATGAGGGTAACGCCGACTTAGCAAATGTAACTTCCGAATTATCAACGTATTACTATTTAGCACCGGTTACCAACAGTCCGATTGCCATTGGAACAGTACAAGCGCAAAACAATTGTACTTCAGCGTTCAACATTACCATTAGCAACAATGTTCCCGTTGGTACCATTATTCCTTATTATCACCATATTTACAGTACTTCCAACCCAACCATTTCTAGGATGGATACGTTCTACCTTTCTGTTGGTGCAGCGATAGAGACTTGGGAAGACGGTACTTTCACCGCCAACGAATGGGACAACACGAGCAGTTACCCTTGGACGATTGTCAGCGACAACGTTTACGAAGGTACCCATTCCGCAAAATCGGGGAATGTGGGAGTTAACAACAGCACATCTGAGTTGCAAATTACCTTTGAAACAGTCAATGGGGGCGATGTTTCTTACGCAAGAAAAGTTTCTTCCGAATCGAGCTATGATTTTTTCAGATTCTATATTGACAATGTGCAACAAGAAGAAATATCGGGAGAAGTAGATTGGCAAGTGGTAAGTTTTCCGGTTACTGCGGGTACGCACACCATTAAATTTACATTTTATAAAGATGCTTACGTAGCAACCGGTTCCGATTGCGCGTGGATTGACAACATTACTTTCCCGTTTAACGGTGAAATTGCACCGATTTTGGAAGGACTGACCATTATTTCTGCCGGACTTTCTGCCGGCAGTCAAAGCGACGAAGGCGCATCTGTCACTTTTGATGCTACTTTGATGAATTTCGGCAACGACAATGTTTCCAACATTGCCAATACACTGACGACGACTTCTCCTTATATCACTTTAACCGATAACACCGAAGCGCTCGCCAATCTTGCCGGTGGTGCAACTTCTACCCTATCTGCTGCTTTTGCAGGCACGATTGCCAATCAAGTTCCGGACGGAACTATTGCCGACTTTACACTCACCTCGATTTATCTTCTCAACGGAGATACTGACACGACCACTTATCCTTTTTCACTGACGCTGAATGCCCCGAATTTGCAATTCGTTTCTTCCGCTTTTGCCGAACAAATCGGAAATAGCGACGGCTTCTTCGATGCCGGCGAAACGGTCACCTTAGATATTACCGATGCCAATTTGGGACACGTAGCATTGCAGAACATGGTTTCCGAACTTTCCACGTATTATAACTTGGTAACCATTAACAATCCTGTTACGAATATTGGGACCATGGCTTCAGAAACGGATTATATTTCCAATTACACCATCACCATCGATCCGACTGTTCCCGACGGCAGCATCATTCCGTTCTTCCATCACGTTTTCAGTACCACCAATCCGACTTATGAATTATATGACACCGTTTATCTGTTTATCGGAAAAGCAGTGGAAGATTGGGAAAGTGGCGGCTTCAACGAATATGCATGGGTAAATAGCACTACTTATCCATGGACAATGACCCAATCAGGGGTTTATGAAGGCAGTTATGCAGCCATATCGCCTACCAATTTAGGTTATAACAGCAGCTCCTCATTGGAACTTGAAATCAACGCTGCAGAAGACGGGGTGATCTCCTATTATCGTTATCTTTCCTACAGAAGAAGCGGATACAACTTCTCATTTTCCATTGATGGCGTTGAACAGGAAAGAATAAGTATCACTGCTACAACACCTTGGACTCGTGCAGAGTTTCTTGTAACTGCCGGCACGCACACCATCAGCTTTACTTTTGCCAGAACCGGTTATCAAAGTCATACATCAAATTACGCTATGGTTGATTTCATTTCATTCCCGGTAAACGGCACGATTGTTTATCCCCCCGACACATACGTTGTGGCTACTCATGACCAACTATCCAACGGATTTACAGGCAATTACGGAGAAAATTTGGAATGGGACATTACACTTGAAAACCGCGGTATTGCAGATGCTCATGATGTTAATATGACTTTGACGACCAACAGCCCTTATATTACCATTAACAACAATACGGAAGTCGTTGGCGATATGGCTGCCAGTGCAAGTCAAGTCTTTACCAATGCCTTTAACGCGACTATTGCTAACAATACGCCCGACCAAACCGCTGCGAACTTCACCATTACCGTTGGTTTTGAAGACACATTATCAACCACTTATCATTTCTCAAACATCATCAATGCTCCCGCTTTTGCTCACAACAGCTACAATCTGACCGAAACGGTTGGCAACGGAAGTGGCGACATTAACCCGGGCGAAACAGCACAATTACAAATTAGGAACCGCAACGCCGGACACGCTGACGCACAAAATGTTACCTCGGTATTAACCACCGATTATGCTTTGGCAAATATCACGACTGCCACTCAGAACTTTGCAACAATGAATTTGACGAATAATTATAACTCTAACTTTGTTATAGAATTCGATGCCGCTATTCCTGACGGAACTATTGTTCCATTCTACCATCATTTATATAACGCCGGTTACGAACGTTTTGATACAATTTACGTTACCGTACAAAAGAGCCACGTTATCATCACCGATGTCGCTCTTTCGCAAGGCGTGAACGCCGATTTTAATAGCAGCATCACTTTAGATGTCACTTTGGAAAATATCGGCTCCACAGCCACCGGAATTACCCTCGCTTTATCCACTACCACTCCCGAGCTTACGCTGACCGACAATGCTGAAACGATCGGCAACTTAGCCGGCGGTGCCACACAAACCTATACCGCAGTTTTCGCGGGTGATATCCAATATCTGATTGAAGACCAAATGCTTGCTACGTTGCTTGCTACTGTATACTATGACGGCGAAAGCAACGATACCACCGTTGAACTGCCACTCAACGCACCGCGTTTTAACAGAACAAGTTATAACTTCACCGAAACCGTCGGCAACCAAGATGGAGATGTCAATCCGGGAGAAACCATCAATCTGCAAATCATTGACAGAAATATCGGTCACGCCAATATTGCCAATGTAACTTCTTCACTGACAACAGATCCTCAATATGCTACCATTGTAAACCCATCGCAAAACTTCACTTCGATGAATGTTCAAACCGATGTATATAGCAATTTCGACGTTGTCATTGATGCCAATACACCATTCAACACCATCATTCCTTTCTACCATCATATTTATAGCGGAAGCTATGAATATTTTGATACAATCTATATTAGCGTTGTTGAAATGGTAGTAATGAATGCCGACCTTGTTAGAATGGAATTAACTCCCGGTTATGTAGCCGAATATGACCAAACCGTTACGTGGGATGCCATGATTGCCAACCGCGGAAACCGCGAAGTGAACAATGCACGAATCAATATTTCGACCACTTCGCCTTTCGTTACTTTATTGGATAACCAACGCTCACTCAGCAATATTCCTGTTGGTGACAGTATTTCATTAACCGATATATTTACAACCCACATCAGTGCTTCCGTCCCCGACCAAACTATTGCCAACTTTACCGTTGTTTTATCATATAACGGAAATTTCAGAGATACAACGATCATTTCATTGACAATCAATGCACCACATTTTGCTTTGCTGAACGGAACCATCACTGAGACTGTCGGCAACAACGACAATATCATCACTCCGGGAGAAACATTTACAATGGTCATTACAGATGTCAATAACGGACACGCAGCCCTAACTCCTGTCAATTCTTTATTATCCGCCGATTTCCAATATCTTACTATCAATGATATGGTACAAACCATAGCGACTGTAGAAGCCGGCGACACCATTGTAAGCGAATTTTCGATTTATGTTTCTCCGGAAATGCCCGAAAACACAACCATTCCGTTTACACATCATCTATACAATGACATTTACACAAGCTATGATTTTGAATCAGTGGTTTACGTCAATATCGGTTCTACCGGCATTGCCGAAAATGGAACGGCAGTCAATCGTATTTTCCCGAATCCGACCACGGATCATATCACTGTTGAGTTGGCACCGATGAATCAAATTTCGGGTGAAATTGCCATTTACGACATTTATGGGAAATTATTATTTACTACCCCAATTGTTGAAACTGTCCAAACAATTGATATGAGCACATTTGCTCCCGGTATGTATTTAATTAAAATCATGGACGGAAATCAAACCATACAAACTGAAAAAATTATCAAGAAATAGAGTAACATGATTCTATCACTAAACAGGGCAAATTTATTTGCCCTATTTTTGCTTTTTACTACACTTTTGCCGGCTCAAGAGGTAATAACCATTGAAGAGTGTCAGCAATTGGCTATTGCGCAATCGTCCGCCAACGTTCAAAAAGAGTTGAACACGCAACTGCTTCGCGTGAAACTGAACGATGTTTCTTCGCACTATTATCCCACCTTGGAAATTAACGGCGCAGTTGCATATGTGTCGGAAATGCCGCAACTGCCGACCGAATGCCTCGGATTTCAAAAAATGGACAACGACCTTTACAACGTTACGCTGAGTTTTAGACAAGTCGTCTTCGACGGATTGCGCGCTACTTATGGCAGAAAACGCGAGAGATTGCTTAATAAAAACGAAATCAGCAAGTTAGACATTTCTATCAACCAAATTAAAGAACAAGTTATTTCCATTTATCTCAATCTGCTCATCATTGAAAAACAAATTACGATTTTATCCAGCGTTGAGAATACTTTTGATGAACAGTCCGATCAGCTCAAAGCCTTGCTCAAAGCCGGTGTCGTTTATGGCAATACCATTGCCCAATTCGAGTTGGAAGGGTTAAAGATTCAACAACAAAAAGATGAGTTGCAAGCCATGAAAGAATCTTTAAAATCTTCATTATCAATTCTAACGGCAAGGGATATGAGCAATCTTAGCTTTACCATGCCCGAATTGCCCGTGATTGAAAATAATACCAACTCATCTCGTTACGAATTTTCCATTTTCAAAAATCAAATGGAAAGCCTTGATTATCAACGAAAATTACACGTATCCAATAGTTTACCACAGATTGCCTTCTTTGCAACGGGCGGTTACGGCTATCCGACATACAACCTGCTTAACAACAATTTCGACTGGTTTTACTCCGTCGGGTTTCAATTCAAAGTGCCACTTATTGATTGGGTTAAGACAAAGGGAGTCAGCGACATCATCAAATTGCAATCTTCCATTTTGAAAAGTCAGGAATCAGATTTTGAGAAAGCTAACCAAATTGCCATTCAAGAAAAATTGAATGAAATCAATAAAATAGAGAACTTGCTCGTTTTAGATAAGCAAATTACCCAAAAATATCAGGAAATCAAGCAGACTGCCTCCACTCAACTTCTCAACGGAACCATCACGGCATTAGATTTTATCAAACAGCAAAATGATGAGGTTCAATCAATTATAGCACAAGAAATGCACACCATTCAATTATTGAAAGCAAAATACGAACTTTTGGCATTAAAAGGGAAATTATAAAAACATGAATCACAACCACTGTAAAATTTCTTTTTTTCTTCAATTCTTTGGTTGTTTGGTATTGGCAATATGGTCGCAAGTTGCGACGGCACAAAAAATCGAAAATGTTGTTATTCAAGGAAATGCCAAGTTTGCTGCCGGTCAAACTATACGGTTAATTGCTTTTGACGATTTTGTCAGTTTTCGTCCTGTGGTAGTCGCCTCCGATGAAATTGATAAAACCGGAAATTTTAAACTCACCTACCTTACCCGTGAAATTCGGTTGGTACAAATCACCATCAATACCTCAAAGGCAGAGTTTTACGTTGAACCGGAAAAAACTTATCATTTGACCGTGGATATGGACACACAACTTTTCCAACTCTTAGACCCGATGGAATATGGCGGTTTTTTACAAATTAGAAATACAGATACCACCTCAAAATCGGACATTAACTTCAAAATTAATCATTTTGAATATGTAATGGACAGATTATCAACATATTGCCTTACCGATGAACCCAATAAAGTTAAGTTCGACACTGTAGCAAAAATCCTTGATCAACGGTTCTCCTTTCGTTACGCCCCAAACGACTTTTATCAGTCATATATGTACTATTCTTACGCGTCACTTGAGCGGATTTTTATACAAAAAAACATCGATTCTTTGTATCGAAAATATTTGGATAACGAGTATATTCTCTACAATAATCCCGCGTATATGAGCTTTTTCAACCAATTTTACGACAATTATCTATACACTTCTTCCTATATTCAACAACAAGACCTGATAGATTGTATCAACGAACAAGGGAATTATCTGTCACTTTTTAATGTTGTAGGGAAAGATCCGCACTTGGTCAATGAAAAAATCAGGGAATTGGTTATCATCCAGAATAGTATTGAATTATATGATAATAAGGATTTTAACAAAAAGAACATCATTTCTATTCTGCAAGAGATAGCCCGAAGCACGCATTTTACGGAACATCAGACTATTGCGCTAAATGCCATTTATACCATTCAGCACTTACGCGCCGGTGCTGAGGTTCCAACGCCAGACTTTCGCGCAGAAAACGGCACCCATTTTAAATTGGATAAAATAAAAGACCAATGGATTTATATTCAATTCTTTAATACCGCATGTGAAGATTGCATTCGGGAAATGATGATTATCAAAGAATTGCATAAAAAATACGAGGATAAAATGGTCTTCGTTTCCGTTTCCTTAGATTTTAATCTCAACCTTTTCGTTCAGTTTAAAGATTATTACAGACAATTTGATTGGCAGTTTGCGCATTTTAACAACCAATTTGATTGGTTGAACGAAATGCAGATTACCACCCTACCCGACAATATCCTCATTGGGCCTGATGGGAAACTTGCTCGGCGCTACGCCCCCGATATAAGTCGGGATCTCCCCCTCTTTTTATTACAATTATTTAAAGAAGAAGAAAAACCTGTCAATCCTCTTTCACCTCACAACAAAAATTAACGAAATGGTTCATTTATCCTTTCTAAGTAAGAAAATAATGAGAAAAATTGCTGTCTTTATCACCACTTGTTTTTTCCTCAGCTCCCTTCTTTTTGCTCAAAATACCGGTATCATTCCTACGCCGCAAAGTGTCTCCTATCAATCCGGGACCTTCATCTGGGACGACAATATTGTCCTTGATTTCGATTCGGAAATTCAGGACAAGACCCTTATTTTACAGGAATATGAAACATTGCGTGGGACCAAAGCGGTTACCAGCGAAATGACAAAAAAAAGCGACAAACGGCGAGTTATTCGCTTTATGTTGGTGCAGCACCTGCCCATTGCACACCATGCAGACCAAGGTTATACCATTGAAATAACTGAAAAAGAAATAGTTATAAAAGCCGTCAATTCTACCGGTATTTTATATGGATGGCACAGTCTAAAACAAATTCATCGTTTCAAAATGCGCCAATATTATGCCAAGGAGTTTCCATTGGAAATTCCGTGCATGAGCATTGTTGATTATCCTTTGCTGGAATACAGAGGTTGGATGGATGACATCAGCCGGGGACCAATTCCAACACTTGATTTTTTGAAAAAACAGGTCATTATCTTATCGGAATTTAAGCTTAATTTTTTTACTTTATATACAGAAAATACTTTTCAAACTACCTCCTACCCCGATATGGCACCGCAAGATGCCCTTACTCCCGAGGAGATCAAGGAATTGGAACAATTTGCCAAGCGATATCACGTGCAACTTATTGGTAATCAGCAATGTTTTGCCCACATGGAGAAAATTTTGCAGAATCCGTTTTATCATGAGCTCGCAGACAGTCCCTACAACCTCAACCCGGGAAATCCAGAAATTTATTCGTTTTTAAACCAAATTCTAAAAGAAGAAGCTGCGTGCTACAGTTCGCCATGGTTTAATATTAACTGCGATGAAACCGAAGCATTGGGAACGGGCAAAGGCGCGGATTATATAGCCCAAGTCGGCGTGGAAGAAGCTTATTCGCGCCACATTGACAGCTTGCACGGAATCTTGTCGAGTTATGGCAAAAGAATGATGATGTGGGGAGATATTGCATTGAAATACAATACTATACGAGAACGCCTCCCCAACGACATCATCATGTTGGTTTGGAGTTACGTGCCTGCCGATCATTTTACCGAAATGATTATTCCGTTCAAAAAGGCGGGATTTGATTTTATGGTTGCCTCGGGCGTGAGCATGTGGAGCACGGTTTTCCCAAGCATGGAGAGTTATTTGAAAAATATTGCCAATTTTGCACGCGACGGCTACAACAACGGTGCCATGGGACTTCTCAATACAGCGTGGGACGATTCCGGCGAATCGCTCTTCAACAGCGCGTGGCATGCCTTGATATGGGGCGCGGAAATGTCGTGGAAACCCATTGTTAATGAAGATAATATGGCAGCCGAACAAGAACGCCAAACCCGCATCGAATCTTTTAATCATAACTTCAATTACCAATTCTTTCACTACTACAACGATGATGTTTTGATTACCGATTATTTGGCACTGCTGTCGCAATTTGAAAAAGCACCATTCGGCGAGCTTTATCAATTTGGCTCTTTATGGAACACCCACCCCACACAATTTTTTCCATCAGAAATTGATGCAACCGCCGAAGCCAATACCGAAAACGCCTCTTTTGCCACGGTGGGCGTTTTAGAACAGCTGCGGTTGATTCTCGAAGATGAAAGTAATTATGAACATCCCGAAATTCTTTATTGCGCCAAATATGCAGTGAATAGAATTTATATTAACTTATTAATCAATAAATTAAAGTTTAATTTATACGAATACTACAAACTGCCGAATGAGGATAACAATAAATTGATTCAAGCCTCCATTCAGGATTTATTACCCGTTATTCATGACCTAAAAAATGAATATCTGCAATTATGGCGAAAGGAAAACCGCTCTTATTGGTGCGAAACGAATATGAAAAAATACGACCAATTAGCGACGACATTGCAAAATATCAAGCAACAGATATTTATTACGACCACGCTTTCCAAAGGGAACAAAGTTGAAGTGCACCTCCGTACTCTTTTCAATGACGCCCCCATTTACTACACTACCGATGGCAGTGAACCCGACAAATATTCCCAACCATACGAACGACCATTTGTGATTGAAGAATCGTGCGTTGTCAAAGCAAAGACCGTACAACCGTTTGGTAATGAGCTGACTATAGAAAAATACATTCTGAGTCACAAAGGCATTGGAGCATTAAGGAAACTCCATACGGCATATAGTAATTATCGGTCAAGTTATAGTGGGGGCGGCGATGCAGCCTTATTGGACGGAATTGTGGGGAGCAGCAACTACAAAGACGGAAAATGGCAAGGTTATCAAGGAGTTCCCATTGATGTTGAAATGGATTTTTATGAAAAAATCAAAATCGACAACATCACCGTGCATTTTTTGCAAAACTTTTACGATTGGATATTGGCACCGGAAGATGTGGAGATATACACTTCGCAAGACGGGAAATCATATCAATTACTTCGCAAAGAACACTTTGATATTGAACAAATTAGCGGTACAAAAATTGGATCGCTCGGAGTAAAAGATTTGAAATGCGAAACACAATATTTAAGAATTGTCGTTCCCAATCCGGGCGTATTGCCTGCTGAACACCCGGGCGCAGGAAGCGATTCCTTTATTTTTGTTGATGAAATAATTATCAAATAAAATGGATTTTTTTTCTGACGAATACTATATGAAAATGGCGCTTGCAGAAGCGGAGGAAGCGCTTATGCAAAATGAAGTACCTATTGGTGCAGTCATTGTGCTGAATGATAAAATCATTGGACGCGGACATAATCTGACGCAAAATCTTCATGATGTTTCGGCGCATGCAGAAATGCAAGCCATTACCGCAGCAGCCAATTTTTTGGGCGCAAAGTATTTGAATGATTGCACTTTATACGTTACTTTAGAACCATGCATCATGTGCGCGGGTGCCATCGCGTGGGCGCAAATGGGAAAAGTGGTGTGGGCGGCTACGGATCCAAAAAAAGGTTTTTCCCTGACTAATTATCCCATTTTACACCCCAAAACAATCGTCAAAAAAGGAGTTTTAGCTGCGGAAAGCGAATCTATACTCAAAAAATTCTTTGCCCAAAAAAGAAGAAATTTATAATTTACTCTATTTTTACACGTTAGTAATGAAAATATTGGTATGAAAAGAATCATTTTACTGTTTTTTACTGTTTTTTTGATAACAACCTGCTACTCACAACGATTCATCGGTTCGGTCATAGCTGGTATGAATCTTTCACAAGTGGATGGAGATGAGGTATACGGATTCCATAAGGCGGGGTTTAACGGCGGAGCATCGGTGATGTTGCCCCTTGACGCTCGATTCAAATGGTTTGCAACCGTTGAGTTATTATATTCACAAAGAGGATCTTACAGAAGTGCGTGGCGGGCTAACGATAGTCTGAGCCCCTCTGAGCACATTGTGAATGAGGATAATTCCATACCGTTCAATGATAAGATTAAGTACAAATTGAATTTGGATTATGTGGAGGTTCCCATTGTTTTCCATTACGAAGATTTTCGTACCGGATGGGCATTGGGAGCGGGATTTTCGTGGGGCAGATTGGTGTATGCCAAAGAGATTGAAAATGGCTGGACCACCACTACCAACATTCGTTCAAAAACATATACCACCAATGACTGGAGTGTACTTGCGGATTTAAAAATTAAAATTTGGAAAGGTGTGAAATTGAATGTTCGCTATCAATACTCTTTTGTTCCGATACGTGAACGCAATTTTGAATACAAACAACCCGATGGGACCATTGATAAAACAGAGTTACGTAAACAATATCACAGTGTCATTTCTTTCCGTTTGATATACTCTTTTAATGAAAAGTACATTAAAAATAGTGAGTGGATCAAAGGTGGCAAGAATGGACCGAGATGGATTCGTGATACTTCTAAGAGTTTTTATAAATAAAATAAGTTATGATCATTGATGAACGCACCCAGCGCGCAACACAGATAATAGAAGCAGCCATGCGCATGATGACGGCAGCCCGAACTGCTCCCAAAGCACGCGGCATTGACATTATCGAAACTATCTGTCTTACTGATAATGAGATAGATAAACTATCGAAAAAAATGCACGCGATGTTTACCGTGAATAATATGCCGTTTTTTGAACGCGATGCGGAGAACATCAAGCAAGCCGGGGCAATTGTTCTCATTGGAACCAAATCATCACCGATGGGACTTAATTGTGGGTATTGCGGGCATCCGGCTTGTGCCCAAAAACCGGAGAACACACCTTGCACTTTCAATTCCATCGACTTGGGAATAGCCATCGGTTCGGCCACTGCCACTGCCGCTGACCTTCGGGTAGATTGTCGGGTTATGTTTTCTGCCGGCGCCGCTGCCCATCTACTGAACCTTCTGCCTGATTGTGAGACGGTTATTGCCATTCCTATCAGTATTAGCAGCAAGAATCCATTTTTTGATAGAAAGTAAACAACAATCTCCCCCCGGAATCAACCTATAAGGATAAATCGCTGATGAGGGAACTGATGAGTTTAAAAATCCCTTCATACGCATCCAAGGAACAGTTTGCACAGGTATCGGTATAATTGTGATAACCGCCGGATCTGCCACCTAACACATAGATGAAAATGGCAGGACAATGAGCACTGAACGGGTAATGGTCGCTATTTGCTGCATTTGGCCGCTGTTTGACATCCGTTACAAAATGATTTTTCTCATTGATTATCAACATTTTATCGTAAAATGGTTTGGTATTTTCACTCTGTGCGTTGACCACCATAATTCCATCATTACCGCCACAAAACATATCCAGATTAATGAGTAATTTAACCTTGTCGAATGGGAATAGTGGATTTTTTTCAAAATAGTTCGAGCCTTTTAAACCGCTTTCTTCTCCACTAAATAGGAGAAAAACAGTCGTATAAGCGGGTGGATTTTGTTCAAAATAGCGTGCAAAATCCAAGACGGCTGCTACTCCGCTCGCATTATCGTGAACACCCGGGAAAATCACCGAATCTCCCATGCATCCCAAGTGGTCGTAATGAGCCGTCAGCACAACAAAACTGTCAGGAACGGTTGTTCCCTCAAAAGCAAAACAGACATTTTGAGTTTGTTTGGTAATAAAATCGTTGGTAAAATCAATGTATGCCGTTTTAATTTTTTTGCGGATGAGATCTTGTTTCACATAAATGAGGGCATAATTTCGTTCATAATCATTATTGGAAAGTCCCCAAACGGGCAGTGCGTCCACGCCTATTAAAATTCCGGCACTTTGAAACGGGTTATTGTATTCCAAGGAGCGAATGGCTTTTTGCAGCTGTTTTATGTTGTTTTCATCCTTACATTGTAAATGAACGGCATCAATATAGACCACACTATTATATAATACCTCTTTATTTTTTTGTCTAAAATTTTCCAAGGCATCATCGCTCAATAATATTTTAGCCGATACGCGGATAATAGGAGTTTGTTGATGCAACGAGTGCGAAAATGGGGCAATTCGATAATCATCAAAAGGGTTTAATAATTTTCCGTTAATGGAAAAAGTAACAGCTCCTTCCATATTATGCGACTTAAAAGAATATTTTTGGAAACCATTTTCTGCCAATGGCATGGCGTGCAAAGCAGCCAATTCTTTACGGATATATTCGGCGGCTTTCAATTCCCCGCCGTAGCAATTCCCGCGGCCGTACATTTCGGGAGAACCAAGTTGGGTAATATGTTTACGAACGAAATTGGAATCTTGTGCCGAAAGCGAAAAGTGAGTAACACAAAACAGAAGTGCCCCAATAATACTTATATGGAATATTCTTCCCATTTCCCTTGTTTTAAATACATTAATTGATAAATGCCAAAAGAGCGAAGTTTTTGTATGGTAGCCTCATAGCACATGGATAGTTCTTCCGATTGATGTGCATCGGAGCTGATGACCATAGGAATCTTCAACTTACTGATTTTTTGTAAAATATAATCTGACGGATAAAAATCGGGACACCGTTTTTTGTAAATGCCACGGGAATTGATTTCAACAATAAGTGCTTTTTGCTTAATCAGTTCAAGGCTGTGGTCAACTAAGCGCAGATACCAATCTTCCGATTCGGTAAAAAACCGTTTTTGGTTGTGCATTTTAATTTTATCCAAGTGAGCAATTATATCAAAATGCTGTGTTTCAATCATTTCAAATGTTTGTTCCCAAAATGCGGAGACGGCTTTTTTAATATCGTGATGGAACAAATCTGCAAGTCCGTTGTCGTAAGTCTCAATTTTAGAGCCATCGATGAACCATAATTGACTTGAATCTTGCGGTTTAACTAAATGGACTCCCCCAATGATATAATCCAAATGATACTGTTTTTGAAAATCGCTAAAAGGACGGGTAATACCCGGAATAAAATCGCATTCCAAAGCGGTAAAAAGTTGGAGTTCCGGATATTGTACTTTAAGTTGCTGAATTTCTGCAATATAATCAGGAATCTTCTCTTCTTTGATGCCGAAATCATTTTCGAAAGAAACGGGGGAATGCGAGGAGAAACCCAACTGATCAAAATGTAGTCGGCTAGCTTCTTCTACGAAACGAAAGAGCATCTCTTTCCCATCGCAATAAGTAGAATGAGTATGATAATTACATTTCATTTTTACACGGAGAAGCTAAAAAGTATATCGAGCACTGATATTAAAGAAGTTATAATCAAAATAAGGATCGGTGCCATAGCGATTGGAGAAAAGGAAAAATCCCGGGCGGATATCACCCTGCAAACTGAGGGGTATGTTGGAGAATTTATACTCAACTCCGCCGATAAGATTGACTCCCGAAACAAAGCTTGAAATGGTTTTATATTCCCGAATGTCATTGATTTCGAAAACAAGATGGTGAGAATTGGCGTAACCCAGATTCAAACCAGCACCGATGAACCAATAGAAACCATTTTTGGCTGCTTTTTCATACATAAAATTAGGGTTGATGGTAAAAACTGTCGGCATATTCTTGGCAACATATAGAAAATGGAATCCGAGGTCAGCCTGAATAGCAAAATTATCTACCGGAACCATTTTAAAAGTAATACCGTTCACAAAACCGAGAACGCCGCCAATGCTATAGTTGTAGGGACGCGCTTGTCTTTGCGCCATGGCAGAGAATCCCATAATGCCAATCAACAGACAAAATATAAACTTCTTTTTCATAATCTTATATTTTTTTAATGCCGCAAAGATACTTCATATCCAACAGAAAAACGACTCCAACAGAAAAATCTTATAAACAATCATTATTTACTAAAAAGCAATTATTTAATCATAATAAGTTGAAATGAATAATCGTCCGAGAAAAAATCTACATTTTACCTCTCCTTCCTCTTTATTTTATAACTTTGCATGTTGAATCTATGATAAAAATATTTAGAACTGAGAAGAAAGTAATCCACAAATTTAGTATTTTTGCAGGCTATTTTTAAACATCATACTTATGAATAATACATTAGATATTAAAGAGTTAAACGAACGTATTCAAAAAGAAAGTTCATTTGTTGACCTCATTAATATAGAAATGGGGAAAGTCATTGTAGGGCAAAAATCGGTAGTTGAGCGATTAATGATTGGATTATTAGCCAATGGGCATATTCTGTTAGAAGGCGTCCCGGGATTAGCTAAAACATTAGCAATTAAAACATTAGCTAATATTATCCAAGCTAAATTCAGTCGTATTCAGTTTACACCCGACTTGCTACCTGCCGACTTGTTAGGTACCATGATTTACAGTCAGCGAAAAGAAGAATTTGTCGTAAAAAAAGGGCCCATCTTTGCTAATTTTATACTGGCAGATGAGATCAATCGTGCGCCGGCGAAAGTGCAAAGTGCCTTGTTGGAAGCGATGCAGGAAAGGCAGGTCACTATTGGCGAAGAGACATACCCATTGAATGAGCCATTCTTGGTCATGGCAACTGAAAATCCCATAGAACAAGAAGGAACATATCCCTTACCGGAAGCGCAAGTCGATAGGTTTATGATGAAAGTGCTGGTCAACTATCCCAAGCAGGAAGAAGAAAAACAGATTTTAAGACAGCACCTGCTTTCAGAATTTCCTACTCCCAATAGTATCATAAGTCCGGAAGATATTATTCGCGCGCGGGCTGTTGTAAAAGAGGTTTATTTAGATGAAAAAATTGAGCAATATATTACCTCCATTGTTTTTGCTACCCGCTATCCGTCTGAATATAAATTGGAAAAATTTGCCGGCATGATTAGTTACGGCGGTTCCCCGCGTGCCACCATCAATCTTGCCTTGGCAGCCCAAGCCTACGCATTTATCAAACGCCGAGGCTATGTCATTCCAGAAGATGTGCGCGCCGTTTCCTACGATGTCCTTCGCCATCGTATCGGTCTGACCTACGAAGCCGAAGCCGAAAATATATCTACCACCGATATTATAGCAGAAGTATTGAATACGGTTGAAGTACCATAGAAAATAGCTAAAAATGGAATCATCGGAATTATTTAAAAAAGTCCGGAAAATTGAAATCCGAACCCGCGCATTGTCACAACAAATTTTTGCTGGGCAGTATCATAGTGCTTTCAAAGGTAAGGGTATGGCTTTCAGCGAAGTAAGACAATATAACTACGGTGACGATGTCCGTTTTATAGATTGGAACGTAACCGCACGATTCCATACCCCTTATGTCAAAATTTTTGAAGAAGAACGAGAAATGACGGTGGTGCTGATGATTGATGTAAGTGGTTCAAACCTCTTTGGCACACGCAAACAACTTAAAACAGAACTAATTACAGAACTAGCTGCAGTCTTATCTTTTTCCGCCATCAACAACAACGACAAAGTGGGAGTTATCTTTTTTAGCGATAAAGTAGAAAAATTTATTCCCCCGAAGAAAGGGAAAACACATATTTTGCGAATTATCCGAGAATTGCTCACCTATAAACCAACTCAAACCGTAACCAATCTCAATGAAACGCTCCGCTATTTCACCAATGCCGTTAAGAAAAAATGCACCGCTTTTATTATTTCCGACTTCGTCAATTGCGAGTTTGAACAAGCTTTAAAAATTGCCGCCAACAAGCATGACATTGTGGCACTGCAAGTTATTGACCACGGTGAATTGGAAATCCCGAATTTGGGAATCATTGAGATTCAAGACCCGGAAACCGGAAATCGCTTCTGGGCTGACACCGGCAGCCGCAAGGTCCGAAACAGTTATGCCAAATGGTGGCGGGATGGTTTACTACGGAATAAAGAGACCTTCAAACGCGCCGGCATTGACACCACCCTTTTATACACCGATAGGGATTATGTTCCCGCCTTGTCGGAATTGTTCCGCAAAAGAGGTTAATACAACTATTTTATGAAAAAAACTATTATCGCGATTGTATTGGTTTGCTCCACATTTTGCTCGTTTTCGCAAACTGACAGCACCAAAAAATCTAATTTGCCCCTCACCTATTGGATGAATGCCGATGAGTTGGCACGAAAAAATGAAATTGGCATGAACTTTCGTGGGACAAATCCACCGGAAGCTCCCATCATCAATATTGCCGAGTTCCAACCCATGCAAGGCGTGCTCGTCAGATACCCTTTCGGTATTCCCGTTTCGCTCATTGCCGCTATGTCTCAAATTGTTACCGTGACTACCAGCATTAGCTCCGCCAATCAACAAACAACCGTTGAAAATATTTACCGGAGCAATGGAGTGAATATGAATAACGTCGATTTTGTCATTGCCAATACTGACAGCTATTGGACACGCGATTACGGTCCGTGGATGATTATTGACGGCAATGATGAATTTGGAGTCGTCGATTTTATTTACAATCGCCCGCGTCCGAATGATGACGCACATGCCGCCACTATGGCAAACTTCTTGAATATCAATTATTTTTCAATGGATTTTGTACAAACCGGTGGAAACTATATGACCGATGGCTATGGAACGGCTGCCTCTACAGACTTAGCTTTGACCGAAAATGAGGATATGACAACCGCTGAAATTGAAAATATGACTCATGATTTCTTAGGCATTGATACTTATCATTTTACTGCAGACCCATTAGACGACTACATCGCACACATTGATTGCTGGGGAAAATATTTAGCGGTAGATAAAGTGATGATTGGTCAGGTACCGGCATCGGACTACCGTTATTCGCAGTTTGAAGCCATTGCCGATTGGTTTGCCAACACCACAACCCCGTGGGGCAACAAATACCGCGTTTACCGCGTGTTCACTCCCGGAGGAATGAACACGACTACCCCTTATACCAACTGTCTGATTCTCAACGACCATGTTTTCCTCCCGCAAACAGGAAGCAGCTACGATCAAGATGCAATAGAAGCCTATCAGGCTGCCATGCCCGGTTATACCATTGTCCCCATTATGGAAAGCAGCTCCACACCGTGGGAAAATACAGATGCGCTGCACTGTCGCACCCATGAAATTGCGGACCTGGGAATGTTGCTCATTCGCCATTATCCGATTTGCGGACAACAAGCTTATTATCCTCAATTTACCATTCAAGCCGACATTACCGCACTCAGCGGACAAGCGTTAGAAAGTGATTCGATCTTAATTTATTACAAAATCAATCAAGAGAATTGGCAAAACAGACCGATGCACGCGGTTGGGGGCAAAACTTGGGAAGGCACTATTAGCGGCATCACCGATAGTTGCGGGATTTCATACTACATTTTTGCCAAAGACTATTCGCTCCGACGCGAAAAACACCCTTACATTGGCGAATACGACCCCCATTTTTTCACTGTCAGCGCACCATATACCCCGCCCATTATCATTGATGACGATTATGAAGAAGATGATATCTATACACAAATAACTGATTCACAAATCAATAACTATAAAATTACTCCCAATCCTGCCCATAGCTTCTTCCATATTTATGCCGCCAATGGAGAATCCGTCTCTATTTACGATGCCTCAGGAAAACTTATTTCACAAAATTCCTTCCATTCACAAAAAAACATGACCGTTGATTGTTCACAATGGGCTGACGGCATTTATTTCATTCTAATCAAAACTAAAAATGGAAAAACAATAACAGACAAGATACTCATAACTTCTTCATTATAATGAAATTAACATACGAAAATATCTTAAATAATATTTTTACTGCCTTCCCCATGTACCACAAAATAGGTAGCAGTGCCTATAAAGAGGGATTGGAAAACATTGAAGAATTAGTAGCCATCATCGGACATCCGGAGAAAAAATTCAAGGCTGTCCATGTTACCGGAACCAACGGAAAAGGCTCCGTGAGTCACTTTTTATCCTCATTTTTTCAGGAAGCAGGCTATAAAACAGGATTATACACATCGCCCCATTTGATAGATTTTAGAGAAAGAATCAAAATCAATGGCGAAATGATACCGCAAGATAAAGTGGTGGATTTTTTCGAACAATATCAATCCCAATTCAGCCATTTGGAGCCCTCATTTTTTGAAATGACAACTGCCTTGGCATTTCACTATTTTGCTGAAGAAAAAGTGGATATTGCCATTGTAGAAGTAGGCTTGGGCGGCAGGTTGGATGCGACCAACATCCTTACACCGGAACTCTCTGTCATCACCAATATATCGTTAGATCATACACAGTTATTAGGAGATTCCTTAGCCAAGATTGCTTTTGAAAAAGCCGGAATTATCAAAAAACAGACACCGGTTGTAATTGGTCAGACACTTTCGGAAACCATGCCGGTATTTGAGGAGCAAGCCCGCATCAAAGAAGCTCCCCTCTATACCACCGGATCCATCCGCATCGAAGAAACTGATACTCCAACCGCCCCACAGCATCGTTTCATCCGAATTATCAAGGACAACGAAATAATTGGAACAGACATTCCATTGCCGCTGCGCGGGGATTATCAATTTGAAAATATTGCCACCTTTGTTCAAGCCGTATCTGTCATTTATCCGCATAATAAATTGTTTAACAGCTTAATATACCGTGCTCTGGCGAACGTCGTTGCCAATACTCATTTGCTGGGTCGGTGGCAGATAATTTCACAAACCCCGCTAACAATTTGCGATACAGGACACAATAGTGGCGGATTTCATTATATTTCCCAACAGTTGGCACGAATAAAATGTAAAAAATTGCATATCATCATTGGTTTTGTCAGTGATAAAGATTTTCAAACCATCATCACACTACTCCCACAAAATGCTGATTATCATATATGTAAAGCTAATATTGCAAGAGCTTTAGACCCTCATATCATTGAAAGTCCCATGCGAAATCACGGTTTACAGACAACCATCAGCTCCCAATCGGTGTATCAAACTTATCAGCAATTAGTTACCACTGCCACCAATGATGAAGCTTTTTACATCGGAGGCAGCACATTTATAGTCGCCGATTTTTTGAATGAAAGTTTTTCTCAAAAAAAATGATGAAAGTCATCTGTAATATTTGACTTTACTTTTAAAGTTCGTATATTTGCTGCTGCTGTTTCATGAACCACATCTATTATTAACTCATTAATCTACAATACGATGAAAAAAATTTTCAACTTTTCGCGCGGTGAATTTTGGGCAACCGTTGTTTTACTTTTACTTATTTTAGGGGGTCTTTTCTTTTACTTTTTTTATGAAAAAAGGCTACCCGAGAAAATCGATTTATCAGAGTATCGGGCAACGATTCAGGAATTTGAAGAGCAACAGCAGTTTTTTGATTCAACGAAGCATCATCAAAAAAAGTCTTTTTATAAGCGCAGTTATCGTTACGACTATGACTACACGTCCACGAATAAGAAATATGATTCTGCACATTATCAGAGAGATACCTCAAAGTTGCAGCGCATGGAGAAAAAAGTACTCTACCAAATACACAAAATTGATTTAAACAAATGTGACACAACGGCGATAGTCGGAGTTCCTCAATTTGGCAGCAAACGCGCTTTAAAAGTGATCGAATACCGCGATAAATTGGGCGGTTTCTATAGTTTTGCACAACTCCGTGAGATTTATATATTGCAAGATATTTCCATCGAACATTGTGCAAAATATTTCACCATAGACCCATCCAAAATTAAGAAAATTGATATTAATCACGTGACATACAAGGAGTTAATTACCCACCCCTATTTCGATGCCTACTTAACGAAACAAGTTATAAACTACCGCGATCAAAAAGGAAGTATCAAAAACATGGCACATTTTAAGGAAATAACGCACGCATACAAAGAGTTAACAGATAAATTGGAACCATACCTCATTTTTGAATAATCACAACCTATATGCTCAAAAAAATGTATTTTTGCACTTCAAATTAAAACGCGCTACATTATGATTAAATACATGCAAAAAATTCTTCATCTGCTCGTCATCATTCTTTTGTTGCTCATTGCCGGGTGTGAATCTGACATTAATATAGCTGATATTCAACAAGATACTTTCTACTATGGAACTGTCGGGAATCGAGAGATGATTATCAAAGTCAATCATTTGAATGGCAAACTGTTTGATGGTGATTATTATGATATTTCTCAAAATTCGACCGTCAATCCCATTGAGTTTCATGGGAAGATCAAGAGGAACAAATGTGTTGTCTCGTTTTTAGACAAAAAAATGTCGATTCAACATATACAGTGGAAATTTTCAGACAACAGATTTACAGGGAGTTGCAAAATTGATGGGGAAGAATACGATTTTCAGTTTACTGCATATACTGCGCCTGAATTCAAAAAATATAAAAACAGATATAAAGAGCCGATCTATGAATATAACGTGATCAAAAATGTAAAATACGGCACGGCAACGGGCTATTGGACTTCCAATCCGACTACCTCGACCGATTATTTTGAAATCATCAAAAACGGGCTTTCATCATCGATTGAAACGAGCACTTTAGCGCTCACCATGGATATTTATTTGCCAAAGAATGATTACCTTAGCCGACGTCCCTTGCTCATGTTAATTCATGGTGGCGGTTTTTATATTGGGGATAAAGCAGATGCGCCGATTGTCAGATGGTGCAATCATTTTGCATCTTTGGGATATGTAGTTGCTTCCATTAATTACAGAATGGGATTTAAACCCGCCAAGCAATCCATCGAAAGATGCGGGTATCGTGCCACGCAGGACGCACACGCCGCCATGCGTTTTTTGCTTGCCAATCAAGATAAATTCAAAATAGACCCGAACTATCTTTTTGCTGCAGGGAGTAGTGCCGGCGGCATAACGACGCTCAACCTTGCTTTCATGCGGAATAAAAACCGTCCCGAATCCTCGCACGGGAATTGGGTATTGGAAGATTTGGGAGACATTGAAAGTTCCGGGAACACGCTCAAGCAGACCTTCCACCTTCGCGCCATTGCCAATATGTGGGGAGCCGTTCACGACATCAATGAAATCGCCAACTCCAATACTTCCATTATCTCTTTTCACGGCGACGCAGACCAAGTAGTTCCTTATGATTATGATGTTCCTTTTAAAGATATTCAACTGGGATTCAGCAAGTTATTTTTCAATAAAATGTATGGCTCGGCTGCCATTCATCGTAAAGCAAAAGAGTTGGGTTATCGACAAACACTTCATACATTCCCGGGTGCAGGGCACGCACCGCACGTAGATAAAAACGACAACCCAACCGAGAAGTTTTGGTTTATTCAAAAAGAGATGACCGATTTCTTCTATCGGGAATTTCTGCCCAGAGACGTTGTCATTTCTTCAAAACAAGCCCAAGTTTATACCATTGACATTTCAAATCCGGTTCGAACCTATTGGAAAGCAGAAGGAGGACTTATTCTATCTTCCAATAGCACTTCCGCGCGCGTTGTCTGGTTAAAAAGCGATACCCCACATAAATTATCAGTCGCAGGTTACTTAGAGAACGGTGCCGCTTTTTTCACCGAACAGAATTTTTGATTCGGCTTTGTGGTCTAAGTTGATGGTTTTGCATCATTTAATTCATTTTAAGAGACTTCGTTCTGTTGAATAAACGGTAGTCAATTAATTTACCGGACAGCAAAAAATAGTAATTTATATTAACCGAATTAAAATGTACTCCCGCACCGAGGAAAGAGATCTTGAATAACGACTATCAATTAAATCGCACCATAAAAAAAATCCTTGAAAAAATCAAGGATTTTTTTTTATGTGCCCAGGACAAGAGTCGAACTTGCACGGGAATACTCCCACTACCCCCTCAAAGTAGCGTGTCTACCAATTCCACCACCTGGGCTTATTTGCGGCGGCAAAATTACATTTTTTTTTAATACAAATAAATGTTCCTGAAATATTTTTTTCAAAAACAGTCTTTATCTTTGATTTTCAATTAATTAAGTATCTAAAAAAATATAATTGGCAAAGGTGTATCATTTATAAAAAAAGTGTATTTTTGCAGCCTTAAACTTTTAAAGTTAAGAATGTTATAAACAATTAAAAGAGGAGGTTTTTTATCGCTACACAATTCAACAGACCCGGGTACAACAGACGGGGAATGCCACAAAAAAAGGAGGCAGCTCACAAGATCAATCAATTTATTACTGCTCAAACAGTTAGAGTAGTGAGTGAAAATTTTGAACCCCAAATTGTTTCTCTGAGAGAAGCATTGGCGTTGGCTGAACAATACGAGTTGGATTTGGTTGAGATTTCTCCTCAAGCCACCCCGCCGGTTTGCAAAGTGATGGATTATCAAAAGTTTCTTTACGAACAAAAGAAGAAACAAAAAGATATAAAAGCCAAATCTGCTAAAGTGGTGATCAAAGAGATACGATTAGGGCCGCAAACCGATGAACATGATTTTGAGTTTAAAACCAATCATGCCATTCGTTTCCTGAAAGAAGGCTGCAAAGTGAAGGTAGATGTCTTTTTCAAAGGACGTTCCATCGTATATAAAGACCAAGGGGAACTGATATTGCTCAAATTTGCCCAAGCCGTGGAAGAGTTTGGGAAACCGGAACAAATGCCCAAACTGGAAGGGAAAAGAATGATCATCGTCATTAACCCCAAAAAATAAGAAATTGCAATAACTCATCATATTAATCTTAAAAATCACGGAGAAATGCCAAAAATTAAAACAAAAGCCGCTGCTAAGAAGAGATTTACCTTAACAGGCACCGGAAAAGTGAAAAGACATCATGCGTATCACAGCCACATTCTTACGAAGAAAAGTACAAAAAGAAAACGTAACTTGGCTTACAGCGCAATTGCCGACAAAACTTTAGAACGCACCATCAAGCAAATGCTTGGAGGCTGCTAAAAAATTTATTTATTAACTTTACTGTCAGCACATTAAGAGTTTTTAAATTAAAACCGCTGAAGTAATAAAAGAAAGGAGATTATAATGTCAAGATCAGTCAATCACGTTGCTTCAAAAGCAAGAAGAAAAAAGATTTTGAAACGTACCAAAGGTTACTTTGGAAAACGTAAAAACGTCTGGACAGTCGCGAAAAACACATGGGAAAAAGGTCAACAATACGCCTATCGCGACCGTAAAGCCAAAAAAAGAGCATTCAGAAGTTTATGGATTACCCGTATTAACGCGGGCGTTCGCGAATATGGCTTATCCTACTCTGCTTTTATGGGCAGATTAGCCAAGAAGGACGTTGCCTTAAACCGCAAAGCCCTCGCCGACCTCGCAATGAACAATCCTGAGGCATTCAAAGCAATCGTTGATTTAGTAAAATAACTCAACTCTGCAAACATTTTATAAAAGAGTTTGTTGCAATATTAAAAGCCACCCATTTCAGGTGGCTTTTATTTCAATATCAAAATCCATTTAATCCTGAAAAAATGAATAGAAACGATTTCCCCATTTTAGACCAACAAATTAACGGGCAACCGCTCGTCTATTTCGACAACGCCGCGACCACCCAAAAACCGGAAGTTGTGATTCAGGCTCTTGCCGATTATTATCGTTCTATCAATAGCAATATCCACCGCGGGGTCCACTATTTAAGCCAAAAAGCAACCCAAGAATTCGAAATTGCGCGCCAAACCATCCAACACTTTATCAATGCCCCTTCCCACCAAGAAGTGATCTTTACCCGCGGTACCACCGAATCCATCAACCTCATTGCCTCCTCTTTCGGTCACACCTTCCTGCATGAAAACGACGAGGTACTGATTTCCGAAATGGAACATCACGCCAATATCGTTCCTTGGCAAATGATTTGCGATGAAAAAAAAGCAAAATTGGTCGTCGCTGCTTTCGATGAAACCGGAACCCTCGATATGAACGACTTTCAACAAAAATTATCACCTAAAACCAAAATCGTTGCTATCTCACATGTTTCCAATACTTTAGGAACTATCAACCCTATCAAACAAATCATTGAACTTGCCCACGCACAAGGCACCCCCGTCATGATTGACGGCGCACAAGCCGTTTCACACCTGAAAGTAGATGTGCAAGACTTGGACTGCGACTTCTACTGCTTCTCCGGTCACAAAATGTACGCCCCCATGGGAATTGGCGTAATGTACGGAAAAGCCCAATGGCTCAATGCAATGCCCCCCTACCAAGGCGGCGGTGAAATGATTAAAAACGTTACTTTCGAGAAAACAACCTACAACGAACTGCCCTTCAAATTCGAAGCCGGAACCCCGGCAGTCGGAGACGTCATCGGACTGAAAACCGCCATCAACTACATTAATTCCATCGGAATTGAAAACATCGCTCAATGCGAAAACGAACTCCTGCAGTACGCCACCCAACAATTACAAAACATTGACGGCGTAACCATTATCGGAACAGCAGAACATAAAACATCTATTATCTCATTCATAATGAAAGATATACATCATTATGATGCCGGCTTTATCATTGACAAAATGGGCGTTGCCGTCCGAACCGGTCATCATTGCACTCAACCCATTATGGATAAATTGAAAATCACCGGGACCATTCGCGCATCGTTTGCCTTCTATAACACCCGCGAAGAAATTGACCAACTCGTCCGCGCCATCTTCAAAACCAAAGAAATGCTGAGTTAGTTCTTCCTAATCATTATTCATTGAAAAAAATTATCAATTCACTGAAACGGAATCATCATTAATGAACTACTCCTTTTATATATTGTTCTTTTCTTATTCGTAAAATTATCATCAATGAAAAAGATTTTCGCCATAATTATCATATTATACTCATTTTCAGCAAGTTGCCAAACCCTACAACTATCATTAAAAGAGTGTCTTCGATACGCAGACGAAAATAACCTTGACATTCAAAGCTCAGCCCTTGACGTTTCGAATTCTCAGATACAACTATCTCAATCGAAATTGCTCATGTCCCCAACTATTTCGGCAAGCGCGAGCCAGAATTTCGGTTATTCACACAATTCCATTAACGGCGGGTTCAATTTGGGTGGGAACTACGGAATCAACGCCGGAATTACTTTATTTAATGGTCTGAACACTTATAACACAATCAAACAAAATCAATTACGTGTTTCGCAAGCACAGTGGCAAGTGGAGCAACGCAAAAACCAACTTCACATTCAAATCATTCAGGCATACCTGACAGTTCTGATGAATCAGGAATTATTGACCTATCAACAGAATGTACTCACTTCCAGTCGCGAGCAACTGATTGAAGGAGAGCATCAATACAAAGTGGGACAAATCTTGGAAAGCGATTTTATTCTATTAAAATCTCAATATTTCACCGATTCGCTGAACATTGAAAATACGCAGCTCTCTATCTCAAACGA
>Ga0265294_10001148_pt1 | contig 35929 bp, 32 predicted proteins | sample MunlanPumphouse3_FD_192504 | JGI IMG/M metagenome (GOLD analysis project Ga0265294, IMG submission 192504) | Groundwater microbial communities from a municipal landfill in Southern Ontario, Canada - Pumphouse #3 | ecosystem: Environmental > Aquatic > Deep subsurface > Groundwater | place...
GATGAATTCGAGGCCCTGCTCGATCAGTTGCATGGACAGGGCAAGCCTCCCGGCGCCGCGTCGGCTGCGGCACCGTCGCCCAAGGCCGAGGCCGCGCCCAAGCCGGATTCCAAGCCCGAACCGAAACCGGCGCCGACACCCGCAAAGAAGGCGGTACGGGCGGGCAAGGCCGATGGGCAGGCCGGTGCTGCCGCCGGTGCGAATGCTGCGCAGTCGGATACCACGGTGCGCGTGGACACCCGCCGGCTCGACGAGATCATGAATCTGGTCGGGGAACTCGTGCTGGTGCGCAACCGTCTCGCCACGCTCAAGTCGTCGGTCAACGACGAACAGGTGGCCAAGGCTGTCGGCAATCTGACGGTGGTGACCTCAGATCTGCAAGCCTCGGTCATGAAGACCCGAATGCAGCCTATCAAAAAGGTGTTCGGGCGGTTTCCGCGGGTGGTGCGCGATGTGGCGCGCAGCCTCAAGAAGGAAGTGAACCTGGTACTCCAGGGCGAGGAGACCGATCTGGACAAGAACTTGGTGGAAGCCCTGGCCGATCCCCTGGTGCACCTGGTGCGCAATGCCGTGGATCACGGCGTCGAAGCGCCGGAGGAGCGGGTGAAGGCCGGCAAGCCGCGCGCCGGCACCGTGACCCTCTCCGCGGAGCAGGCGGGGGACCACATCCTGTTGTCCATCGAGGACGATGGTGCCGGCATGGATCCCGAGGTGCTGCGTCGCAAGGTGGTGGAAAAGGGGTTGATGGATGCCGACGCGGCGGCGCGCCTCGATGAGCACGAATGCTACAACCTGATTTTCCTTCCCGGTCTTTCCACCAAGAAGGAGATCAGCGACGTATCGGGCCGCGGCGTGGGCATGGACGTGGTGAAGACCCGGATCGCCCAGCTCAACGGCAAGATCGACATCGTTTCCCAGAGGGGCAAGGGAACGCGTATCACGATCAAGGTCCCGTTGACGCTTGCCATCCTGCCGACGCTCATGGTGATGCTGGGCGACCAGACCTTTGCGCTGCCCTTGGCCAGTGTCAGCGAAATACTCCATCTCGATCTGGGCAGCGCCAAGGTGGTGGATGGCCAGCGTGTGGTGATGGTGCGCGAGAAACCGTTGCCGATCTTTTACCTGCGGCAGTGGCTGGTGCGGGATGAGCGGGGAATTTCCACCAGCGGCTTGGCGCATGTAGTGGTCGTTTATTTTGCCAATCAGCGCGTCGGGTTTGTGGTCGATCAGTTGATCGGGCAGGAAGAGGTGGTCATCAAGCCGCTGGGTGCCCTGCTGCACGGGCTGCCCGGCTTGGCGGGGGCCACGATCACCGGCGATGGCCGGATTGCGCTGATACTGGATGTGCCGAGCCTGATGAAGGCGTATGCGGGCAGAATTTGAGGAGCTTGGTGTGTTTTTTAACAGGTTGAGAATGCGGAGCGTGACGGGCCGGCCGTACCGTCTGCAGTGCGTGCGGGGGGCAGGCTGATGCCGATCCGCGTGCTGGTGGTGGACGATTCCGGATTTTTCCGACGCCGTTTGACCGAGATGCTGAACTCCGACCCGCTGCTGCAAGTGGTGGGTACGGCGGCCGATGGACAGGAGGCGATCAACAAGGTCGCGGAACTGCGGCCCGACGTGGTAACCATGGATATCGAGATGCCGGTGATGGACGGCATCACGGCGGTGCGCCGCATCATGGCGCGGCATCCTACGCCGATCCTGATGTTCTCTTCGCTGACCTATGAGGGCGCAAAGCCTACCCTGGACGCCCTGGAGGCCGGTGCGGCGGATTTCCTGCCGAAACGTTTCGAGGATATCTCGCTCGATCGGGACGAGGCCCGGCGGGTGCTGTGCGCCCGCGTGCGCGCCATCGCGACGCGCGGTTTGCACCGGTGGGAAATGCGGGCGCACAGCCTCACATCTCCCGCGGTTGCGCAGCCGCGCCCTGTCGCTGCTTCCATACCCGCTGTGAAGGCCGCCATACGGCCCGGGGAGGTCCGGCTGGTGGCGATTGGCACCTCCACCGGGGGGCCGGTAGCGCTGCAGCAGGTCTTGGGGGCATTGCCGGCGAACTTCCCGGTGCCGCTTGTGCTCATCCAGCACATGCCGGCGGCGTTCACTCCGGCCTTTGCGGAACGGCTCAATCAGCTCTGCAAGATCCAGGTGAAGGAGGCCGCGGATGGGGACGCGCTGCTGCCCGGCAGGGCGTTGCTGGCCCCTGGCGGCAAGCAGATGATCATCGAGGGGCGTCCCTCCGCTGCGATCGTGCGCATCTGCGAGAGCGAACCGGGGCAGCATTACCGGCCTTGCGTGGATGTGACTTTCGGTTCCGCCGCCAAGATGTTCCCAGGCAAGGTTCTGGCGGTCGTGCTCACCGGCATGGGAGCGGACGGGCGTGAGGGCGCGCGTCTCCTGAAACAGGGCGGCTCCAGCGTGTGGGCGCAGGATGAGGCGAGTTGCGTGGTGTACGGCATGCCCGCGGCGGTGGCGGAGGCGGGGCTGGCGGACCGTGTGTTGCCGCTGGCGAAGATCGGGCCGGAACTGGCTCAGAGTGTGTGATTCATGGATATCCTGAGTTTTGCAGGCATCATCGTCGCTCTGGGCGCGATCATCGGCGGAAATGCCCTCGAAGGGGGGCATGTCGAGTCGCTGCTGCAGTTCACTGCGTTCTTGATCATCATCGGCGGCACCGTCGGCGCGATCCTGGTCCAGACGCCAATACCCACGTTTCTGAAGGCGCTCAGGATGCTGCTGTGGGTGTTTTTTCCTCCCCGGCTTTCGCCCAAGGACGCCATCGCCAAGATCGTCGGCTGGAGCAATATCGCGCGCAAGGAGGGGTTGCTGGGCCTGGAGACCATTGCCGAGAACGAACCGGACGAATTCGCGCGCAAGGGGCTGCAGTTGCTGGTGGATGGCAGTGAGCCGGAAACCATCCGCAGCGTGCTGGAGGTGGACCTCAGTACGAAAGAACACTATGACCTGCAGGCCGCCAGAGTGTTCGAAGGTATGGGCGGCTATTCGCCGACGTTTGGCATCATCGGTGCGGTCATGGGGCTGATTCACGTGATGAACAACCTGGCCGATCCCAGCAAGCTGGGTTCGGGTATCGCCGTGGCCTTCGTGGCCACGATTTATGGCTTGGTATTCGCGAATGTGTTCTGTCTTCCCGCCGCGAACAAGCTCAAGGGCATCATTCACGGCCAAGTGAAGTTCCGCGAGATGATGATCGAAGGCATCATCTCGATCGCGGAAGGGGAGAATCCGCGCAATATCGAGGCGAAGCTTCAAGGATATTTGCATTGAAAACAGTGGCAAGTGGTGAGGAGTGTTTTCTTGTAACTTGCCGCTTGTCACTTAACAAATGAATCGATATGGCCCGCAAGCCGAAACACGAAGAGCGCGAAAATCATGAGCGTTGGCTCATTTCGTACGCCGACTTCATTACGCTGTTGTTCGCGTTCTTCGTGGTGATGTATTCGATCTCGTCGATCAACGAGGGCAAGTACCGCGTGCTCTCCGATGCCCTGGTGGCGGCGTTTCGCAACGCGCCGCAATCGCTGGAACCCATTCAGGTGGGAGAATTCGTCCGTTCCCCAGTCAACGCCAACACCTCCGTGATCAAGAACCCCAATGTGGTGGATCTGCCGAATTTCCCGGTGCTGCGCACGCGCTATGATCCGGTGCGGACGCTCACGCCGGAAGAGGCGGAACGCGCGCAGCAGGCCATGAAGCGCATGACCGAGGAAATTGAACAGGCCATGGCGTCGCTGATTGACAAGGACTTGATCAAGGTGCGGCGCAGCACGAGCTGGGTCGAGGTGGAGATCAACACCAGCATCCTGTTTCCGAGTGGCAGCGCCCGGCTCTCGGCGGGCGCGCTGCCAATACTGGAACGGCTGGCGGAGATCCTGCGTCCGTTTCCCAATTCCATTCACGTGGAAGGCTTCACCGACAATGTCCCGATCAATACGCTCGCGTTTCCGTCCAACTGGGAGCTTTCCGCTGCTCGTGCCGCCAGCGTCGTGCACCTTTTTACGAAAGCAAACATAGATCCGCAACGCATGGCGGCCATAGGCTTCGGGGAGTATCACCCGGTCGCCGACAACAGCACCGAAGAGGGGCGTAGCAAGAATCGCCGCGTGGTCATCGTGGTCCTTGCCGAGCTTCAAGACCAGCAGTTGTCGGAATTGAGAGGGGCGATAAATGACGCCACCGCGCCCGAATCCACGGCGTACGAAAATGCGCCGGAGGCGGTTCCTTCCGGATCGGTCCTGCAACCTGCCGCCGGTTCTGCAAACGGCGGGACGACCGGGGGAGCCACCGGCGCGGGCGAACCCGTCAACGATATCGACAAGACATCCAATCAGGCGATCGAGCCGCCCATCAAGTTGCCGGCGCCCATTGCGTTGCCGGCCAAGCCGGCACCATCCCTGTCGCCGCAAGGGAGGGAGTAGACGCTATGAAGGTCTGGGCCATTGCCAACCAGAAAGGCGGGGTGGGGAAGACCACGACGGCCATTTCCCTGGGCGGCCTGTTGGCGGCGCGGAAACAACACACGTTGCTGGTGGACCTGGACCCCCATGGCTCGCTCACCACCTATCTCGGATTCGATCCGGATCAGGTGGAGGACAGCGTCTACGTGTTGTTTCAGAAGAGCGGCGGCGATCCGGCTCCGCTCATCAGGTCCTCGAAGTTCGAATGTCTGGATATCCTGCCGGCCTCCACGGCACTGGCGACTCTGGACCGCCAACTCGGGGCCAAGAGCGGCATGGGGCTGGTGATCTTCCGGGCGCTGGCGCAGGTGGCCGGGCGTTACGATTACGTGCTGATCGATTGCCCGCCCATGCTGGGAGTGCTTATGGTGAATGCGCTGGCCGCCTGCGAACGGCTGCTGATTCCCGTGCAGACCGAGTTCCTCGCCCTCAAGGGGCTGGAGCGCATGCTTCATACCCTGGCCATGATCCAGCGGTCGCGGGAAACGGTGTTGCCCTATGTGATCGTGCCGACCTTGTTCGATCGGCGCACACGGGCTTCTTTGCAGGTCCTGCGGGAGCTGCGCGAGCGCTATCCGGCACGGACATGGGATGCCGTGATACCCATCGACACCCAGTTCCGTGAAGCAAGCCGGGCAGGAGCGCCGCTGCCCCTGCTGCACCCGGCGACCCGGGGCAGCCGGGCGTATGAGGATCTGTTGGACTATCTGCTGGGGACGCCGCGCGTCTTGAAGGTGGCATCGGTATGAAGACGCGAGAGACAGAACAGGTCCGCACGGTGGTCGATCAGCAGCTCGCGCTGCAGACCTATCTGGATGCGCTGTTGCGCCCGGTCATCGAGGCCGTGGAAACGGCAAGCGAACCGGAGTCGGCCCCGGTTCGGGCCGAGATGGCGCCGGAACCGGTTCCGGCGCCTCCGGCCGAACAGGCGGCGCCCGTTCAGGCGGGCATCGGCGAGCAAGCCGTCGCTCCTGTCGTGCCGGAATGGGCCGAGCGGCCTTTTCAATGCCTGCTATTCAAGGTGGCGGGGCTTACCCTGGCGGTTCCGTTGGTGAAACTGAACGGCGTGTTGCCCTGGTCGAACGACATCACCCCGATGCCGGGACATGCGCCCTGGTTTTTGGGCCTTCTGCGTCACCAGGGACAGAGCGTCAAGGTGATCGATACAGCATTGCTGGTGCTGCCGGAAAACCGTCGTTGCCGGATACTCCCGCCGGCGCAGGAGCGCTTGCGCAACATGATTTTGATCGACGAGGGACGCTGGGGCTTGGCATGCGAGTCGGTGTCGGAAGTGGTCACGCTGGCGCCGGGGGACGTACGTTGGCGGACCTCGCGCAGCGCACGGCCCTGGCTTGCCGGTACGGTCATCGAACGCATGTGCGCGTTGCTCGACACGGAGGCCTTCGCCCATATGCTGGCGACGGGCGAGCGGTGAGCTGCACGCGGAAGAAGGCTTGAAGTGGCTGGCGCGAATCCTGCAAGACAGGCACTGTCTGGGGAGCACGGCAGAAAGTTGACAACGTTAAGAGCAGGAGCAAGAACATGAACCATGAAGGCGCTAAAGACCCGATTCTGCAGTGGGTCACGTTTCGCCTGGACAACGAGACGTACGGGATCAACGTCATGCAGGTCCAGGAGGTGTTGCGTGTTACGGAAATTGCGCCGGTGCCCGGTGCGCCGGATTACGTCCTCGGCATCATCAACCTGCGCGGCAATGTGGTGACGGTCATCGACACGCGCAAGCGTTTCGGGCTGATGCCCAAGGAGCCGGACGATTCCACCCGCATCGTCATTATCGAGGCGGACAAGCAGGTGGTGGGCATCCTGGTGGATGCGGTGGCCGAGGTGGTGGATTTGCGTGCCTCAGAGATGGAATCCGCGCCGAACGTGGGTAACGACGAGAGCTCGAAGTATATCCAGGGGGTGGCGAGCCGTGGCGGCGAACTGTTGATCTTGGTGGATCTCAACAAGCTGCTCTCGGATGAGGAGTGGTCGGAGGTGGCGGCGCTGTAGCCGCCGGCGGAGATGGTCGATCCGACCGAGATCATCAATCCGCTGCGTCCCGTGTGGCCGACGCGTCCTGATCGGCAGGAGCAGGTGAAAAAACCGGCGCCGGCTGCGCCGCGCCGGGAACGACGGGAGGACGCCGATAAGGACGAGGACGATGATGGCCGGCAACATATCGACGAATATGCGTAACGGGCATCCTGCATGAACAGTATCTGGTTCTACGTGCTGCTGACGGCGACGGGGCTGTCGGGTGTCGCGGTTGCGGGCGTGCTTGTCCTGCATCGCCGTTTGCGCCTTCGGCTTCAGGCGTGTGAGGCGGAGTTACGCGCGCTGAGAATGGATTTCGCCGCGCTTTCCACGGCCAATACCGGGGTTGGGAAAGAGCTGGGGCAGTTGGAACAGCACGTGCGCCGGATTGCCGAGCGCCAGGATCAGTTCGAGCTGCGGGACGGCGGCAACCGTTCCTACGCGCAGGCGATCCGTATGGTGCAGAATGGGGCCGACGTCAAGGATTTGATGACCACCTGCGCCCTTACCAGGGGAGAGGCGGAACTGCTGGTCATGCTGCACGGGATGAAGCGGGCCGGGTAGACCGCCGCCGGGTATCGCAACAAGGCGGACCCGCGCCCCTCAGGGCCTTTTGATTTCCACCAGCGGCATCCCGATGTAGTAACCCTGGGCGTAGTCCACTCCGTAGTCACGCAGGATTTCCATAGTCCTCTGGTCGCTGACGAATTCCGCAATGGTCTTTTTGCCCAGGGTCCGGGCCACTTCCACCATGGATTTCACCAGGGTCTGGTCCACCGGGTCGTCCGCCAGCCCCAGGATGAACGATCCGTCAATCTTCAGATAGTCCACCGGAAACTGTTTCAGGTAGTTGTAGGAGCTGAATCCGGTACCGAAATCGTCCAGCGCAAAGCGGCAGCCCAGTGCGCGGAGCTGATTCACCATGGCTCGCATCTTGTTGAGATTGGCGATGGCGGCCGTCTCCGTGATCTCGAAGGTCAAGCGATCCGCCGCCAGTCCCGTGGCGCTCAGCATGTCCTGTATTTGCGGCACCAGGGATGGGTCCTGGAATGCGTACCCGGACAAGTTGATGTTGAACGACACGTCCGCATAGTCCTGGCCAAGTCCGGCCATTACTTCGAGGGCGCGTCGTACCACCCAGCGGTCGATGTCGTGGATCAGCCCCATGCGTTCCGCCACGACGATGAACTCTCCGGGCTGGATGAGGCCCCCGTCGTTGCCGACCATGCGCAGCAGTGCTTCGAAGTGCCGCACCGAGCCGTCCGCGATGCTCACCACCGGCTGGAACACGAGCGTGAAGCGGTCCTGTGCCAAGGCATCGCGGATGTGCGGTACCCAATGGGCGTCGCTCTGCAGGGCGAGCATCTCGGTATCGTCGTGGCTGTATAGATGCACCACGTTGCGCCCGCGGCTCTTCGCAATGAAGCAGGCTTGGTCGGCGCGGGCGAGCGCTTCGCTGGAGGTTACCGTTTCATCCGGGCCTATCATGGTCATGCCGATGCTGATGCCGATATGGTAGGTCTTGCCGTGGATCTCGAAACGGTGGTTCTCCAGGCTGCGGCGCACCTCCTCGGCCGTCTGTCGGGCGGATGCCACATCGGTGTCTTCGAGCAGGAGCCCGAATTCGTCCGAGCTGATGCGTGCCAGGATGTCCGAGGTGCGGATGCGCTGCCGGAGAATGTTGGCGACGGTCACCAGCAGGCGGTCGCCCGCGATGTGGCCTTCGCTGTCGTTGATGACCTTGAACTGATCCAGATCCAGGTAGAGCAAGGCGCTGCTCTGCCCCTTTTCGCTCGCAGCGAGAACCGCCTGTTCCAGTGCCTGTTCGAGACGGCGCCGGTTGTATAGTCCCGTCAGGTCATCGTGTCCGACCAGGTACTGCAGGCGCGCTTCCATGATCTTGCGCTCCGCCAGCTCCGCTTCCAGTTCCTGTTCGCGGTGGCGGCGCAGGTCACGTTCGCGCTTCAGGGAGAGCGCGGAGATGATCCGCGGCAGCAGTTCCGTGGGCCGCACCGGCCGGAACAGGATGTCCGTCGCCCCGCTCTCGTAGGCGAGGTGTACGGTCTGCTCCTGCCATCGTTCGTGGGCGGTGATCATGATGACCGGGACATCGGCCCACTCGGGAAGGGAGTGCAGTTGGCGGCACAGGGCATAGCCGTCCATATCCGGCATCACGATGTCCACCAGTACGGCACCGATGTCCGCGCGGTTCACGTCGTTTTCGGTGAGATAGCCCAGGATATCCTTGCCGCTCTGAAAGCAGAGGACGTTGTGGAAACCGCCGTTTTCCAGCATGGCGCGCAGCAGCATGAGATTGGTGGGCATGTCGTCGACGACGAGGATGCCCATCCTGCGAACTTCGTTCAGCAGGTTGAATGTCCTGCCGTCGGAGGGGCGGCCCTGGGACGACGATATGCCGGAAACCGTCTCGGGCTCGTCCGTCGAAGGTGTATCCCCCACTAGCCTGGGCTGTTGTTTCCCCATATGCCGCATACCAGCTCGCGTATTCTTGTCGTGTTCGTGGGCGTTTGTCAGGTGTCGTGGAGGCACCGTACTTCAAAGCAATGTAATCGGTCGCCCTCGTTACGTCAAATCTTCATGAATATCAATGTAGTGTTGGGGCCGTGTCGGCTCTGTGCCCCGCTCGCGGCGGCTGCGTCATTCGCCCTGCCGGTTCGGAGCGGCCTTGCCCGATAACAGATACGCGAAGGCGATGACTTCCGCCACGGCATGATACAGCGCGCGGGGAATCTCGTCGCCCAGGTCCACCTTGGCGAGCAGTTCCGCCAGAGCTGGATCCTCCTGCAGGGGAATGTCGTGCGCCCGGGCCAGTTCCAGAATGTTCTCCGCGACACAACCCCTGCCCTTCGCGGTGACGCGGGGTGCGCCGTGGCCGTCATAGCGCAGGGCGACGGCGATGCCGGGTTTGTCTTGGTCTTTCCGTTTCATGCCCTTTCGTCCAACAGCCGCGGCGTGTCTTCGGCGGGTGTGGGAGGGGTGCCGCTGTGGCAGGCGAGCACGCCGACTTCGAGCCCGGCCGCTTCGAGCTGCCGATGCAGATCGGCCAGATGCTCCTGGAATAGCTGCATCGTTTCGGTCTGCTCGGCCCAGAACGCTGCGGAGACGACCTGCTCGCCGCTCAGACCGATCCTGGCACGTACCGGTCCCAGGCCGGGCAGGTCGAAGGCCAGGGATACGGTCCAGGTGTGGCCGCGGCGACCCTTGCCGGCCCTGCCGTCGTCCCGCTCGATGCGCAGTCCGAAAATGTCGCTGTCGGCGCCATTCCGAACCGGCAGTTCCGTCATCCACACGGTCCGCTGCTCGTGGTCCGCGGGCAGGGAGGAGAGTTGGGTGAGCTGCAGGCGCGCCAGCGCGCCCTCGGTTTGATGCAAAAGTTCCGTCCGGATTTGCTCCGCGGAAGGGTTACTGCCGAGCGTCGGGAGGCTGGGTCCTGGCGGTTGCGGAAATGCGCCCCGAAACGGGGGGGCGAGCGGATTGGCCGAGGTGTCCGCCGTGCCCGTTCCGCTGCGCAGGGCTGGGGACTGCCCCAGCAGGGCGCTCAGCAGCCTTAGCAGTCCGGCCTTGAGATCCTGGCCAAGCCCGCTGTCGTGACCGCCAGCGGCCAGGCGGGCCAGCCTGGCCTCCAAAAACGGCCCGGAATTCAGCAGGGCGTGGCGCAGCCGGTCCGCGGCGGTGACCGCCTCCTTGTCGGGCAGCAGTTGCAGGAAGTTGGCAGCGAGCGCGCCGATCCCGGAGGAGCGGGACTGGCTGGCCAGCAGCGCCAGATTGGCCAGCAGCGGCCCGATCCCTGCCTGACGCGGCAGGGCGTTGCGCAAGGCCGCGGAGGCCGGATCGGAGAGCGGCGGTCTCATGTCCAGCAGCTTGAGGACGGGCTGATGTCCCAGCCGTAGGACTTCGAGCTTCAGGTGCTGCCCGGCGGCGATGGCGAGCGAGGTGCGTGCATCCAGGGTGCTGTTGCCGATCTGCAGCGTCACCTGCCCCTTGGCGGAAGACCCCAGGGCGACGGCCTGCAGGATCTGCCCGATCCGCCACGCCCCCGATGCGCGGCCGGCGCCGGTGAGTCTGATGGCGTCTTGCCCATGTTGTGGGAGGTCTACCCGCATGGTCGTTGATTCAAGTACTCCAACAATCGCTGGCAATGGCCGTTGCGCGGTTTACCATTCCTTAACGGCAGGCACGTGCCGCGGCTTGAGCGCCGATCATGCTGGATTGCCGGCCAGCGCCGTTCGGTTGCCTACGGGATGGATTCGACGGTGTAGCGCAGCGCCCGCAGTGTCTCGGACCAATAATTGGCCGGGAGCCCTGCCTTGAGTTTGAGATGGCGCAGGAAATCACGGGGATTGGGCAGCGATTCCCACACCGTTGGCAAAAACGTGCTGCGCCGAGGAGGTTCTTCGATGACCAGCCCGTCTGTCCCCGGCCGCAACTGGGCGAGCAGTTCCTCCTCCGATTCGAACTGCAGAGGCTCCATGGGGCTCAGCAGCGAAATGTGAATGGTCAACGCATCGAATTCGGATGCCGTGAGCGGCGGGAAACGCGGGTCGCGAAATGCCGCAGCGTAGGCGTTGCCGACCACGTCGAGGGCGAGGGGGCGCGCGGGCATCAGATTGCCGATGCAGCCGCGCAATTTACCATCGCAATGGAGGGTGACGAAACTCGCGCCCGGTGCCTGGAGCGCGGCCGGACACGTGGCGGTATCGAGCGGCATCTGCCGTCCGTGCTCCAGGCCGTAACGGATGGAGTCCTTTGCCAGGTTCAGCAGGAATGCGCGCTCTTCCGGGGACAGGTTCCAGGCGCGGTTTTGGTCTTGGGGATCGAGGTCGAGACTAAGCGAGGACATAGGCGCCGTAACCGACTACGCGATCCCGAGGGCCCGCGGTATCGCCCGAGTTGCGCAGATCAACAGTTCTGATATGCAGGCCGCGCCGCCGCGCCACTTCCAACAGCCCGATGAGGGGAACGCGCCCGCAGGCCTGGTCGTAGCCGATGTCTTCGGGGCGCAGTGTTTCGATTGCCCGCGATGTGGCGGCGTCCATTCTCTGGGCCGTATGGTAGTCGTGATAGTGGCTCAGATCCGTGCTGATGACGATCAGGGTTTCCGGACCGCCCCACAGCAGTTCCAGCACCTCCGCCACCTCCTGGGCGCTCGCGTCCCCCGCCACGAGGGGGACGAGGGTGAACTCACCCAGCACCTCCTGCAGGAAAGGCAGGTGGACCTCCAGGCTGTGCTCCTGCGCGTGGGCCTGGTCCAGCACCTGGACCTGGGGCAGGGCAAGAACTTTTTCCAGACTCTCCCGGTCTACCGGAATAGTGCCCAGCGGCGTGGCGAAATAGTCCGCGCTGGGCGCTGCGAGGCCGAGAAAACCGACCCGATGCGACGGACCCAGCAGGATCACCCGCTTGACTGTGCCGCGCGCCTTCGCGAGGCGGGCATAGGCCGAGGCGGCGACGGGCCCGGAGTAGATGTAGCCGGCGTGGGGAGCGATCACCGCTTTCGGCGCCGTTTCCGAGTCTTCGGCCGCGTTGAGGAAGGCGTGGATCATCGTGCGCAATTCGCGTGGGGCGGCCGGGTAGAACATGCCGGCCACCGCGGGGCTTCGTGTGGTAGCCATGTCCGATCTCGCACACTGGAGGAAGTCTTGGCGGAATATGGAACATATAGCCGAACGCGGCCGGTTTCAAGCGGATCGCGCAGGCGCGGCGATTGAACTCCTCCGGCGCAGTCCCCATCTTTATTGTTCAATGGCGGTCCCGAACCTGTATGCACCGTGCCATGATCGCATGGCATATCAGGGCCGAAATCGCCTGTCTTCAAAATGAACGGGCCGGCCGCTCCGGTCCAGGAGGATGTGTGTCAACTACCGCGGTTCCCATCAAGCCGGTGCTGACGAAGTACTGGCATATGCTCGACGACGGGCGCGTCCAGTGCGACGTCTGCCCGCGCTACTGCAAACTGCACGAGGGGCAGCAGGGGCTGTGTTTCGTGCGCGCGCGACAGGACGATCAGATCGTCCTCAATACCTATGGGCGTTCGAGCGGTTTCTGCATCGATCCGATCGAAAAGAAGCCGTTGAACCATTTCCTGCCCGGCACGCCGGTCCTCTCGTTCGGGACGGCGGGCTGCAACCTGGCCTGCAAGTTCTGTCAGAACTGGGACATGAGCAAGTCCCGGGAAATGGACCGGCTGATGGACGAGGCCGCGCCGGAAAAGATCGCCCGGGTCGCCCACGAGCTGGGCTGCCGCAGCGTGGCTTATACCTACAACGATCCCGTTCCGTTCATGGAGTACGCCATCGATACCGCGCAGGCCTGCCGCGAGTACGGGATCAAGTCGGTGGCGGTCACCGCGGGCTATATCTGCGACGAGCCGCGCCGCGAGTTCTTCCGCTACATGGATGCCGCCAACGTGGACCTCAAGGCGTTCACCGAGGAGTTCTACTGGAAGATCTGCGGCGCCCATCTGCAGCCCGTGCTCGACACCCTGATGTATCTGAAGCGCGAGACCAACGTATGGCTGGAGCTCACCACCTTGCTGATCCCGGGCGAGAACGACTCGGACCGGGAGCTTGAGGAGATGACCCGCTGGGTGGTGGAGCATCTGGGGCCGGGCGTTCCCTGGCACTTCACGGCCTTCCATCCCGACTGGAAGATGATGGACCACCCGGCCACGCCGCCCGCTACGCTCACCAGGGCGCGCGGCATCGCCATGAAGAACGGCGTGCGCTACGCCTACACGGGCAACGTGCACGACGAGGCGGGGGAGAGCACCTACTGTCACTCCTGCGGGACCAGACTGATCGGGCGTGATTGGCATCTGATCACGGAGTGGAACCTGGACGCGCAGGGAAGATGCGGTTCATGTGGCACGGCCTGCGCCGGTGTGTTCGAGGCAAAGCCGGGTGCCTGGGGGCAGCGGCGGGTGCCGGTGCGGTTGCGCAGCTTTGCGTAATTGCTACAGGACGTTAAAGGAAAGACGCGACACCGGGGCGCCAAGGCGCAAAGAGTTGTAGACGCAGGCGATTCGTCGGGTTACGCCCTGGCGCTTTGGGTTAAATGCTTGGATTCAAGCCAGGAGGGCGCATGGCAATGCAGCTTATCAGCCCCGCATTTTCGGACGGCCAGCGCATTCCGGATAGACACACCTGCGATGGCGGCGACCTTTCGCCGCCGTTGATCTGGTCGGGGGCGCCGGATCAGGTCCGCAGCTTCGTGGTCCTGTGCAGCGACCCGGACGCACCGGGCGGCACCTGGTGGCACTGGGCACTCTACAACATCCCGCCCGACCGGGCTCGGCTCCCGGAAGGCTATCCCACGGATGCAATGGTGGACGGAACGCGTCAGGCCATAACCGATTTCAGGCGGACGGGATATGGTGGCCCGTGCCCGCCGCCGGGGCATGGCACGCATCGCTATCAGTTCCGGGTGCTGGCGCTCGACGTGGACCGGCTCGATCTGCCGCCGCAGGCGCATTGCCGCGAGGTGGAGACGGCGGCACGGTCCCATGTCCTGGCGGAGGCGAGCCTGACCGGGCTGTATTCCCGCTGAATGGTTGTGAGGAGCGGCCAGTTGTGCAGGCCGGTTTGGCGCGGCGGTGCACAAAGCGGCCTGTGATCGCGGCGAATGGGCGTTCCATGATGCCGCTTCTTGAGGTCGATAAAGGCGTTGGGCATCAGCCCTGCGCGATACGGCAATCCGGCCGCATCCTGCTATTCTGGTGTTGACGCCCCGCGGGCTTGCCCGCTTTATCTATCACTTGAGGTATCGGCCTTGGCTCGTCGATGCCTTATTCTGGGCGGGAGGCGGGGCTGCCGGTGGCAGGGTGACGGCCCCGGGACCGGATGCCGCCGTACCGAGGGGAGATTCAATGAAACCAGCAGCAGGAATGACGCAATGACGGAACAAGAAGTACGTATCGGTATCGTAACGGTTTCCGATCGGGCCAGCCGAGGGGAGTATGAGGATCAGGGTGGGCCCGCCATCCGGGAGTGGCTGCAGAAGGCGTTGACGACGCCTTGGGAGCCGGTAACGCGCATCGTGCCGGATGAGCAGGCACAGATCGAGGCCGCGCTCAGGCAGTTGTGCGATGAGGAACGGTGTTGTCTGGTGGTCACCACGGGAGGCACGGGGCCGGCCTTGCGGGATGTCACGCCGGAGGCGACCGAGGCTGTGTGCGACAAGATCCTGGACGGGTTCGGGGAGCAGATGCGGGCGGTATCGCTGAAGTACGTGCCCACGGCCATCCTGTCTCGGCAGATCGCCGGCATTCGGGGCCGTTCGCTCATCATCAACCTGCCGGGCAAACCGTCGGCCATCGCCGAGTGTCTGGACGGAATATTCGCCGCCGTGCCGTACTGCCTCGATCTCATCGAAGGGCCTTATATCGAAACCGATCCCGCGGTGATCGAGGCGTTCCGGCCCAAGCACGCGAAGAAAACCGGCTCGTAAAAGGCTCGCAAAGAGTAGAGAAATATCCCTCAGCCACGCGCAGCTTCGCGGCGCGCCCTGCCCCTGTCGGCATTGCGTCAAATTGAAAACGCTGTGGGGGAATCAAGCAACCAAGTATCCCGATCGGGTAAGGGAGGCTCGACCTTTCCGGGATATTTACTCCCTGGTTCCGGGCCGCTGAAATCGTAATCATGGCCATCTCGGAACTTTGCATCGGCGGGTATTACAGCAACGGCGATTTCGGCAACCGCTGGAGCGTGCGGCAGTTGCTGCGGATCTGCGACGAGGCGGGGTTGGTGCGCTACAAGGTGATCGTCGGCCCGGACCGGCGCAAGGAGTTCGTCTGTGACAGGGAGATGTTCATGGCCTGGGCCAGGTACGAGGTGGTGCGCAATGATAGTGCCTGGGAGCGCAAGCACGTACCTGGAGCGGGACAGGCCGCCGGGTCGTAACCCGACAAACGGCCATGTCGGGTTACGTTGCGTCTGCCCGGCCTGCGAGGGGTAGGGACGCGCAGCTTCCTCAGTCCTCCGGCCTCAGCACGATACCCGCCAACGGCGGCAGGGTGAGATTCAGGGAATACGGGCGCGCCATCCAGGGGATGTCGTCGGCCATCACGCCGGGGCCGTTGCCCATGTTGCTCCCGCCATAATAAATGGAATCGGAATTCAGGATCTCGCGGTAATAGCCGGGGCGTGGTACGCCGATCCGGTAGTTTTCCCGCGGCACCGGCGTGAAGTTGAGTACCACGACGACCACATCGTCCCCATCCCGGCGCAGATAGCTCAATACCGACTGTGCGGCGTCGTTGCAGTCGATCCATTCGAAGCCCTGGGGTTCGAAGTCCCATTTGTGCAGTGCAGTCTGCGAGCGGTAGAGGTGGTTGAGATCGCGGATCAAGAGCTGCACGCCGCGGTGGTTGGGGTAGTCCAGCAGGTACCAGTCCAGTTCCCTTCCTTCGTTCCATTCGAGGCCGTGGGCGAATTCGGCGCCCATGAACAGGAGCTTCTTGCCCGGATAGGTGAACATGTAGGTGTAGAGGGTGCGCAGGTTGGCGAAGCGCTGCCAATCGTCTCCGGGCATCTTGTCCAGCATCGAGCGCTTGCCGTGCACCACTTCGTCATGGGAGAAGGGCAGCACGAAGTTTTCGGTGAACGCGTAGAGCATGCCGAAGGTGAGCTGGTTGTGGTGGTAGTGCCGGTGCACGGGGTCCTTGCTCATGTAGACCAGCGTGTCGTGCATCCAGCCCATGTTCCACTTCATGCTGAAGCCCAGGCCCCCGAGGTAGACCGGCCGCGAGACCATGGGCCAGGCGGTGGATTCCTCGGCGATCATCACCGTGCCGGGGTGCTGGCCATGGGTTACGTGGTTCAGTTCCCGCAGGAAATCGATGGCCTCCAGATTTTCCTTGCCGCCGTACTGGTTCGGCAGCCAGTCGCCGGGCTCCCGCGAGTAGTCGAGATACAGCATGGAGGCGACCGCGTCCACCCGCAGCCCGTCGATGTGGAACTCCTCCAGCCAGAAGATGGCGCTGGCGAGCAGGAAGTTGCGCACCTCGTTGCGGCCGTAATTGTAGATCAGCGTGCCCCAGTCGCGGTGCTCGCCGCGGCGCGGATCCTCGTGTTCGTACAGGGCGCTGCCGTCGAAGCGCGCCAAGCCGTGGGCATCCTTGGGGAAGTGCGCCGGCACCCAGTCGAGCAGCACGCCGATGCCGTTCTGGTGCAGATAGTCGACGAAATAACGGAAATCATCCGGTGTGCCGTGGCGGCTGGTGGCGGCGTAGTAACCACTGGTCTGGTAGCCCCAGGAGGCATCCAGGGGGTGCTCGGTGATTGGCAGCAGTTCGATGTGGGTGTAGCCGAGGGGCTTGATATAGTCCACCAATCGGTGGGCGATTTCCCGGTAGTTCAGGAAATTGCCATCGCTGTCCCGCTTCCACGAGCCGAGGTGGATTTCATAGATCGACATCGGCATGTGTTGCCAGTCGGCCTGTTGCCGCGCTTCTATCCAGGCGTGATCTTTCCAGGGATAGGGTTCGTTGGAAACCACGATGGACGCGGTGCTGGGGCGCAGTTCGAACTGCTGGGCGTAGGGGTCCGACTTGAGATGGATGGTCCCCCATTCGCGGTTGCGGATCTCGAACTTGTAAAGGGCTCCCGGCTTGAGGCCCGGGATGAACAGTTCCCATACCCCGCTGCCGCCGCGCACCCGCATGGGATGGCGCCGCCCGTCCCAGTTGTTGAAGTCGCCCACGACGCTGACACGCTGTGCATTGGGCGCCCAGGTGGCGAACAGTACGCCTTCGATTCCATCCACTATATGGACATGGGCGCCGAGGAAGCGATAGGCGTGCCAGTGACGTCCCTCGCCGAACAGGTGCAGGTCGAACTCGCTAAGTTGGGGAGGAAAACAATAGGGATCGTAAGCAATGTGCTCGCGGCCGCCTGCATCCGTCCAGGCCAGTTGGTAACGGGCGGGCAGTTCTCCGGCCTTGCCGTACCATTCGAACAGGTCGGTCTCGGGGATGCGCTGCATGGCCCGGCCTCCTTCCACGATGGTGACCTGGCTGGCGCCGGGGATGTAGGCACGTACCACTTCTCCCTGACCGTACGGGTGCTTGCCCAGTACCGAGAAGGGATCATGATGGCGCGCTTCCAGTATGTCCTGTAATGCCGGGGAGATTGCTGCGACTACTGCATTCATTTGCTGTTCTCGTTTCCGAACCAAGACTGTAATTGAGTTGCGACTACGCTATCTTTGCCCACGGGGGTCCATCTTGAGTCAGGTTAGATGGTAGCATAAGCATGAGTATTTGAAGGGATTAGGGGAGCTGACAACTCGGGTTCCCGAATGGCTTGTCAATAAGTCGGATAAATCCATCCATAAGCTGATTGATTACGAAAGAATGGAGCTTTCATGAATGTAAGTCAGACACCGCGGTTCGTCAGTCGCCTGACCCGTGACACGTTGGCCCTGATTCTGGCAGGCGGAAGGGGGTCGCGTCTCAAGCATATGACCTTGTGGCGAGCCAAGCCCGCGGTACCCTTCGGCGGCAAGTTCCGGATCATCGACTTCGTGTTGTCCAATTGCATGAACTCGGGGATCCGACGCATCGGCGTGCTGACCCAGTACAAAGCCCACTCCCTGATCCAACATATCCAGAAGGGCTGGGGATTTCTGCGCGGCGAATTCGGCGAGTTCATCGAATTGCTGCCCGCGCAGCAGCGTATCGAGACCTCGTGGTATGCAGGGACGGCGGATGCCGTGTATCAGAATCTCGACATCATCCGCAATCACAACCCGAGTTATGTCCTGATCCTTGCGGGCGATCACATCTATAAAATGGACTACGGTCCCATGATCGCTCACCACGTGGGGCATGGCGCGGACATGACGGTGGGTTGCATCGAAGTCCCGCTGGAGCGCGCCACTGCCTTCGGCGTGATGTCAGTGGACAACGACGGGCGCGTGCGCAAGTTCATGGAGAAACCGGCCAACCCGGAACCGGTGCCGGGGCGCTCCGACGTCGCCCTCGCATCCATGGGCATCTATGTATTCAACACATCGTTCCTGTACGAGCAACTGATCAAGGATGCGGACATGCCCGGGTCTAGCCATGACTTCGGCAAGGACATCATCCCGAACGCCATACAGAAATACCGGGTCATGGCGTATCCGTTCCGCGACGTGCAGAGCGGGCGGCAGGCCTATTGGCGCGATGTGGGGACGGTGGACGCCTTCTGGGAAGCCAACCTGGAACTGATCGGGGTGACGCCCGAGCTGAACCTCTACGACGAAGACTGGCCCATCTGGACCTACCAGGAGCAACTGCCGCCCGCGAAATTCGTGTTCAACGACGACGGACGGCGGGGCATGGCGGTGGATTCCATGGTTTCGGGCGGATGCGTAGTCTCCGGCGCCCTGGTCCAGCATTCTTTGTTGTTTTCCAACGTGAAGGTGCATTCCTACGCACGGGTCGTCGATTCCGTGGTGCTGCCCAACGTCGACATTGGCCGCCATTGCCGGATCACCAAGGCGGTGATTGACAAGGGCTGCCAGATTCCGCCGGGCACGGTGATCGGCGAAAACCCGGAGCAGGACGCCCGACGCTTCTACGTCACGCAAGGAGGGGTGGTATTAGTCACGGCGGAAATGCTGGGGCAGGAACTGCATCATGTCCGCTGAGCAGCGTCTGCAGGTGGTGCTGTGCTGGCACATGCACCAGCCCCAGTACCGGGACCTCATCAGCGGCGAATACCAGTTGCCCTGGACCTACCTGCACGGCATCAAGGACTACGTGGACATGGCAGCGCACCTGGAGGCGAACCCGGAGGCGCGCGCCGTGGTCAATTTCGCGCCTGTCCTGCTCGATCAGATCGAAGATTACGTGCGCCAGATTCAGGGGTTCCTGAACAACAGCGGCGCGCTGCGCGATCCACTGCTGGCGGCCCTGAACCGGCCGGTGTTGCCGGCGTCGCCCGAACAGCGCATCGCACTGATGAAGGACTGCCTGCGAGCCAACGAGCAGCGGCTCATCAACCGCTTTCCGCAGTACCGGCGGCTGGCGGACATGGCAGGCTGGTTCGACAGCCACCCGCAGTCCATGATCTACGCGGCCGAGCAGTTCCTGGTGGATCTGCTCATGTGGTACCACTTGGCCTGGGTGGGCGAGACTGTGCGCCGCACGGACGAGCGGGTCAAGCGGCTCATGGACAAGGGGCATGCGTTCAACCTGCACGACCGGCGCGTGCTGCTGGAAGTGATCGGCGAACTCCTGACGGGCGTGGTCGAACGTTATCGGAAGCTTGCCGAGCGGGGGCAGGTGGAGCTGTCGGTCACGCCCTACGGCCATCCCATCCTGCCGCTGTTGCTGGATATCGACAGCGCCCGGGAAGCCATGCCGGACGCCCATCTCCCGGTGCTGGACCGGTATCCGGGCGGCGAGGAGCGGGCGCGCTGGCATGTCCGCAAGGCGATCGCGACCTTCGAGCGGCACTTCGGCTTCAAGCCCGCAGGGTGCTGGCCGGCGGAGGGCGGAGTAAGCGCCCTGGCCCTGCGATTGCTGGAAGAAGAGGGTTTTCATTGGGCGGCGACCGGCGAGACGGTGCTGCGCAATAGCCTGGCGGCCACCGCCATGCCGGGAACCGCGCCGCGCGAGCAAAGCCTCTATCTGCCCTATCGGTTGCCGCACGGTCGGCTGGCCTGTTTCTTCCGGGACGACGGGCTGTCGGACCTCATCGGGTTCACCTATTCGAGCTGGCACGCGGACGACGCGGTGGCGAACCTGGTGCACCACCTGGAGAACATCGCCAACGCGGCCCGGCAGCAGCCGGGCAGTGTGGTGTCCATCATCCTCGATGGCGAAAACGCCTGGGAATATTATCCGGAGAACGGCTACTACTTCCTGAGCGCCCTGTACCAGCGTCTGGCGGAGCACCCCCGGCTCAAACTGACCACCTTCTCGCAGTGCCTCGAAGGCGGCGCGCCGGTCGCTCAATTACCGCAGGTGGTGGCGGGCAGTTGGGTTTACGGGACCTTCTCGACCTGGATCGGAGACCGCGACAAGAATCGCGGCTGGGACATGCTCGGGGATGCCAAGCGGGCCTTTGACAAGGCGGTGACGGCGGGCAGGCTGGCCGGGGAAAAACTGGCGGCGGCGGAGCGCCAGTTGGCGGTCTGCGAAGGCTCCGACTGGTTCTGGTGGTTCGGCGATTACAATCCCGCGGCTACCGTGAGCGACTTCGAGCGGCTCTACCGTCTGCACTTGGCGAACCTCTATCAGATGCTCGGGGAAGAACCGCCGGAATATCTGGCCCGGGTCTTTACGCAAGGCGGCGGCTCGCCCGAGCTCGGCGGGGTGATGCGGCACGGACAGGCCCAAGCGTGATACCGCAATCCCGTATCTTGGACCGGCGCCGGGCGGGAATCCTCCTGCACCCTACCTCGTTGCCCGGAGGGCCGGGCAACGGGGATCTCGGCCCCGACGCCTACCGGTTCGTGGACTTCCTGACCGAGAGCGGTATGTCGATCTGGCAAACCCTGCCGCTCGGTCCCACCCATGGCGACCGCTCGCCGTATCAATGCCTGTCGGTACATGCCGGCGATCCCCTGCTGATCAGTCTCGACTGGCTGGCACAGCGCGGCTGGCTCGATTCGACGCCCATGCCCGATACCGGCGATATCGCGGCCTACCTGCGCACGCAGATCGCCCAGGCGCACCGGGGGTTTGTGGATCGTGCCTCCCGGGAGGACCTGGCCGACTACCAGGCATTCCTGACGGAGCACCGCTTTTGGCTGGAGGATTTCGCCCTCTATCAGGCGTTGCGCAAGGAACAGGGCGACCGGAGCTGGGTCGCCTGGCCCGCGCCCCTGCGGGACCGGGACCCGGCTGCGCTGGAAGAGGCGCGGACGCGGCTCGCGCCCTGGATCGAGCGGTTCCGGTTCGAGCAGTTCGTTTTTTTTCGGCAGTGGCACGAGCTGCGGCAATATGCCAATGCCCGCGGCATATTGCTGTTCGGCGACGTGCCCATCTTCGTCGCCCATGACAGCGCCGACGTGTGGGCCCATCGGGAGTACTTCGACCTGTACAGCGACGGCACGCCCCGGGTCGTGGCCGGGGTGCCGCCGGACTATTTTTCCGCCACGGGCCAGCGCTGGGGCAACCCGCTCTATCGGTGGGAGCGGCTGCAAGCGGACGGTTTCCGCTGGTGGGTGGAGCGCATGCGCAGCCAACTGGATCTGTTCGACCTGGTGCGTATCGACCATTTCCGCGGCTTCGAGGCTTACTGGGAGATTCCGGCCGAATCGGCCACTGCGATAGAGGGGCGCTGGGTCAAGGCGCCGGGACGGGAGCTGTTCGACACGTTGCGCCGTGTGTTCCGTTCGCTGCCGCTGGTGGCGGAGGATCTGGGAATCATCACGCCGGAAGTGGAGGCCCTGCGCGACGACTACGGCCTGCCGGGCATGAAGATCCTGGAGTTCGCCTTCGACGGGAGCGCGTACAACCCGTACCTGCCCCACAACCACATCAAGAACTGCGTGATCTACACCGGCACCCACGACAATGACACCGCCCTGGGCTGGTTCGCGTCGCTGGACGAGAGGACGCGGTCCTACCTGCTCGATTATCTGGGCGGGCCGCAGGAACCGATGCCCTGGCCCCTGATTCGTGTCGTTCTCATGTCCGTGGCGGACTTCGCCATCATCCCGATGCAGGACGTGCTGGGGCTGGGCAGCGAACACCGCATGAACATCCCAGGAACCGTGGAAGGCAACTGGCGATGGCGGTTCGAGTGGGGGCAGGTACCGCATGATATGGCGGCGCGCCTGCGGCGGCTCCTGCAGATGTACGGGAGAGTGAAGTGACAAGCGGCAAGACCTTCGTCTTTGCCACTTGTTACAGCCATAGCATGCAGCCGGTCTCGAAGGGATGGCTGAGCAACCTGTGGTAGGGATAGATGCGCAGCTTGTAGTACTGCAGCCCGGGCAACGAAGGGGAGAGATCCAGATGAAAGAGGGTCTCGCCGTTCTCGTTCTGTCCGACGGCAGTCAGGATAAAGCGGTCGTGCACGGCGAATTCTTCGTTTTCGGTCTCCGTGCCCACCAGGCATTCGACGACCACGTCTTCCGCCGACAGCTCGTTCAAATAGGCCGCCACCCGGATCGGCAGGGTGGTCCCCGACATGATTTCCTGCGGCGCTTCGTTCAGCAGCCGCACCCGCACGCCGGGCCAGGTGCGCGCCACCTTCCGCTTCCATTCCGCCAGTTCGCGGGCGGGGGCGGCTCCATTTTCCAGCAGTGTGCTGCGCTGGCGGGTGGCCGGGCCGTAGAAACTGGTGACGTAGTCCATGACCATGCGCTGCGAGTTGAAGCGCGGCATGATGGACTTCATTGAGGCCTTGGACATCTTCACCCAGTTCTCGGAGTAGCCGTGGGAGTTGCGGCCGTAGTAGAGCGGGATCACCTGTTTTTCCAGAATGTCCAGGAGCTCCTGGGCCTCTTCGCGGTTACGGTAGGAGGCGTCGTACTGCGGACCGTGCGGCGTGATGGCCCAGCCGTTCTCGCCGTTGTAGCCCTCGCCCCACCAGCCGTCCAGCACGCTCAGGTTGATAACGCCGTTGATGCCGGCCTTCTGGCCCGACGTGCCGCTCGCCTCCAGCGGATACTCCGGGTTGTTGATCCAGACGTCCACGCCGGTCACCAGTTTGCGCGCCAGGGCGAGGTCGTAGCCTTCCAGCAGGATGATTTTCCCCTCGAACTCGGGACGGCGCGAGAAATCGTATATGACCTGAATCAGGTGCTGGCCCGGGAGGTCGTGCGGATGCGCCTTTCCGGCAAAGATCAGGATGACCGGGCGCTGCGGGTCGTTGAGCAGCCGCGCGAGCCGCGCCGGGTCCGTGAATAACAGCGTGGCGCGCTTGTAGGTGGCGAAGCGACGCGCGAAGCCGAAGGTCAGGATGTCGGTTTCATGCGGGGACAGATAGCGCGTCAGGCGCTCGATCTGCGCCTCGCTGCAGCCGTTGCGCCGATGCTGCAGCACCGCGCGGCGGCGCACGTCCTCCAGCAGCTCCGACTTGAGCGACTGGCGCAGGCTCCAGTAGCTGTGGTCGGGAATGTCGTCGATACGGTGCCAATATTCTTCGTGGAGCAGTTCGTTGCGCCACTCGCCGCCGAAGCGCATGTCGAACATGTTTGCCCACTCGCGCGCCAGGAACGTGGGCACGTGCACGCCGTTGGTGACGTAGCGGATGGGATTTTCCTCATGGGGGATCTGCGGCCAGATGTAGCCTTCCATCCGCGATGCGACATCGCCATGGATGCGGCTCACGCCGTTGTGGAAACGGGAACCGCGCAGCGCCAGGGCGGTCTGGTTGAATCCGCCCTCGTTGCCGGGGCTGGCGCCCAACTGCAGGAACTCCGCCATCTCGATACCGAGATCTTTGATGTAATCGGAGAAATAGCTGCTGATCAGACTGTGGTGGAAGATGTCGTGGCCCGCCGGCACCGGCGTGTGGGTGGTGAAGACGGTGCCGGCCGCCACCAGTTCCAGCGCGCTTGCGAAATCCAGGCCCTGATTCTGCACCCGTTCCCGGCAGCGCTCGAGGATCTGGAACGCCGAGTGGCCTTCGTTGATGTGCCACACGGTGGGGTGGAGCCCCAATGCACGCAGGGCGCGCACGCCGCCGATCCCCAACACGATTTCCTGCTGGATGCGCGTGTTGATGTCGCCGCCATACAGTTGGTAGGTGATGGAGCGGTCCGGAGGGGAGTTCTCGGGCAGGTCCGTATCCAACAGATACAGCGTGATGTGACCGGCCTTCACCTTCCACACCTTGATCGTGACCGGCCGGCCGGGCAGGTCCACCTGTACGCGGACCTCCTCGCCCTTGGCGTTCAGGGCCGGGCTGATGGGCAGGTCTTCGAAATTGGTCGGAGTGTAATGGGTTATCTGATTCCCGTGGCCATCGATGGTTTGGGTGAAATAGCCCTGGCGGTACAGCATCCCTACCGCAACGAAGGGAATTCCCAGGTCGCTGGCCGCCTTGCAGTGATCGCCGGCCAGGATGCCGAGCCCGCCCGAATAGATGGGCAGGCTTTCATGGAAGCCGAACTCGGCGCAGAAATACGCGACCAAATCATGTTTTGGGTCCAGTATCCGTTTGATTCCCGAGTGGATCTGCTCCTGATGATAGGTGTCGTAGGAGGAGAGGACCCGGTTGTAATCCTCCATGAAGATGCGGTCTTCCGCCGCCTCTTCCAGGCGCTGCTGCGAAACGCGGCGCAGAAAAACCTTAGGATTGTGCCGGCAGGACTCCCACAGGTCGGGATCCAGCCTATAAAACAGCCCGCGTACCTGGCGATCCCAACTGTAAAGCAGGTCGTTGGCGAGTTCCTTCAGCCGTTCCAGCCGTTGAGGAATTCTTGGTCGTACTTCCAATGTAAAACGGGTACCAACCATTCAGTCTTGCTCTATTGGCTTAAATGAAGAACCGCCAAAGGCGTATCGGCTGTTGGTGCTTGTGTCCTTCAGAACCGTTCCGGCTTCCGGCGAGATGCGGGATGACAAACTGCGTGCGATTGCGGTGTTGGTGCCGAGGGCCGGAATCGAACCGGCACGGTGTCGCCACCACCAGATTTTGAGTCTGGCGCGTCTACCAGTTTCGCCACCTCGGCAAGGCACAGTGCGAACTATAAGAGGATTCACCGTATCCGGCAAGCGACTTCCCAGGGCTGACATTCGATTCCGAGAGCCGGAAAACGGGTGGTACGTCTGTCGGTATGCTACCATCGCGCACCATGCGCCGCAGCGACTTTTCTTACGAACTCCCCGATGACCTGATAGCGCAATATCCCCTGCCGGAGCGCGGCGCCAGTCGCCTGCTGTGCCTGGAGGGGCAGACCGGTACCATACGGGACCGTTATTTTAGCGCCCTTCCGGAACTCCTGCGTCCCGGGGACCTGCTGGTCTTCAATGACACGCGGGTGATCGCGGCCCGCCTGCTTGGTGTCAAGGAGAGCGGCGGCAGGGTGGAGGTGCTGGTGGAGCGCGTGCTGGACGAGCATCGGGTGCTGGCTCATGTGCGGGCGAGCAAGGCGCCGAAGCCGGGCGGGAGGCTGGTGTTGGAAGAGCGGGTGCCGGTGACGACCCTCGGGCGCCACGACGATCTTTTCGAGTTGCGCTTCGAGACTTCCGAGCCGGTGCTGCGCGTGCTGGAGCAGGTGGGGCGCATTCCGTTGCCGCCTTACATCCAGCGGTCCGCGGAGGCTGGCGATTCGGATCGTTACCAAACCGTTTATGCGAGTCGCCCCGGCGCGGTGGCGGCGCCGACCGCGGGCCTGCATTTCGACCGTTCCATGCTGGAACGGCTGGCGGCGATGGGGGTGGATACCGCTTTCGTCACTCTGCACGTGGGGGCCGGGACGTTTCAGCCGGTCCGGGTGGATGACATCGAGCGGCATGTCATGCATGCGGAACGGGTGGAAGTCGGGGCGGCGGTGTGCGAAAAGGTGCGGGCGGCGCGCGCGCGCGGCGGACGTGTGGTGGCCGTGGGCACCACGGCGGTGCGCAGTCTGGAGAGCGCGTGCCAGGGCGGCGCGATCGCTCCTTTCGCGGGCGAGACGCGGCTCTTTATCTATCCCGGCTATCGTTTCAGATGCGTGGACGCCCTGGTCACCAATTTCCACCTGCCGGAATCCACGCTGCTGATGCTGGTCTGCGCGTTCGGCGGCTACGAACAGGTCATGGCGGCCTATCGGCATGCGGTAACGGAACGGTATCGGTTTTTCAGTTATGGTGACGCGATGTTCGTTACCCGCGGTACTTGATGGAAGGCATCTTCATGCGGTTTGAGCTGCTGGATACGGATGGAGCCGCCCGGAGGGGAAGGCTTACGTTTGCGCGCGGCACGGTGGATACGCCCGCATTCATGCCGGTGGGTACCTACGGCACGGTCAAGGCCATGACGCCCGAGGAAGTGCGGGAAAGCGGCGCCCAGATCATTCTGGGCAACACGTTTCATCTCATGCTGCGCCCGGGCACGGATGTGATCCGGCTGCACGGCGACCTGCACGGGTTCATGCACTGGGACGGCCCGATCCTGACCGACTCCGGTGGTTTCCAGGTCTTCAGCCTGGGGGCGATGCGCCGTATCCGCGAGGCCGGGGTGGAGTTCCGCTCGCCCGTGGATGGCGGCAAGGTGTTTCTCGGGCCGGAAGAGTCCATGCAGGTGCAGCGTGATCTCGGCTCCGACATCGTCATGATCTTCGACGAATGCACGCCCTATCCCGCGACGGAACAGGAGGCGCGCGACTCCATGGAACTGTCGCTGCGCTGGGCGGCCCGCTGCCGCCAGGCGCATGGCGACAATCCGGCGGCCTTATTCGGCATCGTGCAGGGCGGCGTCTATACCCATCTGCGGGAGGCTTCGCTGCAGGGCCTGCTGGACATCGGTTTCGACGGCTACGCCCTGGGCGGACTGTCGGTCGGCGAGCCTAAGGAGGACCGTCTGCGCGTCCTGGAGCACACCCTGCCGTTGATGCCCGCCGACAAGCCGCGCTACCTGATGGGCGTGGGGACGCCGGAGGATATCGTGGAGGCGGTGCGCCGCGGGGTCGACATGTTCGACTGCGTCCTGCCGACCCGCAACGCGCGCAATGGGCACCTGTTCGTCGAGGCCGGCGAAATCCGCATCCGCAACAGCCGTTACAAAAACGATAACCGTCCGCTGGATGAAAACTGCGGCTGTTACACCTGCCGCCACTACACGCGGGCCTATCTGCGGCACCTCGACAAGTGCGGCGAGATCCTCGGGGCGCGCCTGAATACGATTCACAATCTCTATTATTACCAACGTCTAATGAAGGGACTGCGTGAAGCGATCGCGGCGGGGCGCCTGGACGGATTTGTGCGCGAGTTCTATGCAAAACGCGCGCACATGCGGGAGCTTGTGTCATAATAGCGCCATTTGGCGGTCCGTCAGGGTATCGCTTTGGCTCGTATTTCTGTTGGTAACGGTATAAGAAGGAAGCTTTATGAGTTTTCTCATTTCCGATGCATGGGCGCAAACCGCCCCGGCAGCAGGCGCCGAACCCGGTTGGATGAGTTTCCTGCCGCTGATCCTTATCTTCGTCGTGTTCTATTTCCTGCTCATCCGGCCGCAGGCCAAGCGGGCCAAGGAACATAAGCAGATGGTGGAATCCCTCGCCAAAGGCGACGAGGTGGTGACCAACGGCGGTCTGCTCGGGCGGGTGACCGAGGTCGGCGAGAACTTCCTGGTGCTGGAAGTGGCCGACGGAGTGCAGGTCCGGGTCCAGAAGCAAATGGTCGCCTCGCTGATGCCCAAGGGTACCATCAAGAGTTTGTAACTCATCCTCCCAGTCCATTTTGCACGGAAGGCAGTCCCTGTTTCCGGAAGCCGAGTCATGATCAACCAGTATCCTTTGTGGAAGTACCTGCTGATTCTAGCCGTACTAATTACGGGGGTGATCTACGCGTTGCCGAACCTTTATGGGGAAGATCCGGCGGTGCAGGTCTCATCCACGCGCTCGACCGTCGATGACGCTACGGCACGGGCGGTAGAGGATGCGCTGCGGCAGGCCAATCTTGCGCATCGGCCCGTGGAGATCAGCGAAGGAAGGCTGCTGGTCCGTTTCGCGGACACCGAGTCGCAGCTCAAGGCGGCGGATATTCTGACGGATGCGCTGGGGTCGGGCCATGTCGTGGCGCTGAACCTCGCGCCCGCGACTCCGCAGTGGCTGCAAAAGCTCAACGCCCTGCCCATGTATCTCGGTCTGGACCTGCGCGGCGGCGTGCACTTCCTCATGGAAGTGGACATCGACGCCGCGGTGCGTCAGGCCGAAGAGCGCTACGTAGGCGAGTTGCGCACCCTCTTGCGCGACAAGAAGGTGCGCTATGTGACCATCGGGCGCGAAAAGGCGGGCATCGAGCTGCGGTTCCGCGACGCCGCCGAGCGGGAGAAGGCGCGCCAACTGATCCGCGACCAGGTGCAGGGACTGGTGGTGAGCGAACGCGATGCGGGAGGTGAGTACTTCCTGCGCGCAGTGCTCAGCGAGCAGGAGACGCTCTCCATTCGCCGCTTCGCGGTCCAGCAGAACGTCACCACGCTGCGCAACCGCGTCAACGAACTCGGCGTGGCGGAACCCGTCATCCAGCAACAGGGCGAGAATCGGGTGGTGGTGGAACTGCCTGGCGTGCAGGACACCGCACGGGCCAAGGAAATCCTCGGCGCGACCGCGACACTGGAATTCCGCCTGGTGGACGAAGGGCATGACGCGGCGGAGGCGGCCGCCACCGGGCGCGTGCCCGTCGGCACACGCTTGTACCAGACCCGGGAAGGGCGGCCCGTGCTGCTGCAGAACCGCGTGATGCTGACCGGCGATTACATTACCGATGCATCCTCCGGCCTTGATCAGCAGACTGGAGGGCCCGCGGTTTTCATCACCCTGGACGGAAAGGGCGCCGGCCTGTTCAGCGACGCCACCAAGGACAACGTGGGGCGGCTCATGGCGGTGGTGTTCATCGAGAGCAAGACCGAAACGCGCACCGTCAACGGGGAGCAGGTCAAGCATCGCTCCACGGTCGAGGAAGTGATCAACGTCGCGCGCATCCAGGAACGGCTCAGCAAGCGCTTCCAGATCACGGGCCTCGACAGCTCGCAGGAGGCGCGCAATCTCGCCTTGTTGTTGCGTGCGGGCGCGTTGGCCGCCCCCCTCGAAATCATCGAGGAGCGCACGATCGGGCCGAGCCTTGGTCGTGAGAACATCGAACAGGGCAAGCAGGCGACGATCATCGGCCTGATCCTGATCGCGATTTTCATGACCATTTATTACAGCGTGTTCGGGTTGATCGCAAATATCGCGCTCCTGTTCAACATGGTGTTGCTTGTCGCCGTCATGTCGATGCTGCAGGCAACGCTGACGTTGCCGGGGATCGCCGGTATCGCGCTATCGCTCGGCATGGCCGTGGACGCGAACGTGCTGATCTACGAGCGCATCCGTGAGGAGCTGCGTAACGGCAACACGCCGCAGGCCGCCATCCATGCGGGGTTCGATCGGGCGTTTACCGCCATCGCCGACTCCAACCTGACGACCCTGGTTGCCGCGCTGGTGCTGTTCATGTTCGGAACCGGACCGGTCAAAGGGTTCGCGGTGACGCTGTCCATCGGCATCATGACGACCCTGTTTACCGCCATCCTGGGCACGCGCGCCATGGTGAACCTGCTCTTCGGCGGCCGCAGGCTGAAGCGGCTTCCCATCGGAATATGAGCATCGCGGCGCATCTCGTATAAACGGCAGTCAAGCTCCGGACAACAGCTATGGAATTTTTCAAGAAGCGTACATCCATCGACTTCCTGGGCCAGCGCAAGTACGCCCTCGCCCTGTCGCTGGTCATGATCGTCGTGTCACTCGTTTCCATGGTCGTGCGAGGTTTCAACTTCGGTCTCGACTTTACCGGGGGAACGCTGATCGAAGTGGTCTACGAGAAACCAGTCGAACTCGACGAAGTGCGTGCGACCTTGAGTGATGCAGGCTTCGATGAGGCGGTGGTGCAGCACTTCGGCACCACGCGCGAGGTGATGGTGCGTCTGGCGCCGCGCGCCGAAGAGGACAGCAAGGAAGTGAGCGCCCGGGCATACAACGCACTGTCGCAAGCGGCACCGGGGCAGGTGGAGATGCGCCGCGTCGAGTTTGTCGGGCCACAGGTGGGAGAGGAGCTGCGCGAACAGGGGGGGCTGGCGATGCTCATCGCCCTGTTCGGCATCCTGACGTATGTCTGGATGCGCTATGAGAGGCGTATGGCAATTGGGGCCATTCTCGCTCTGGTGCACGATCCGATCATTATCCTCGGCGTGTTTTCGTTGTGGCAGATCGAGTTCGATTTGACGGTGCTTGCAGCGGTTCTTGCCGTGCTCGGCTATTCCGTCAACGATACCATCGTGGTCTTCGACCGCATCCGGGAGAACTTCCGCAAGGTGCGGAAGGGAAGCACGGCGGACATCATCAATCTTTCCGTCAACGAGACCCTGTCCCGCACCATCATGACGGGCGTCACCGTGCTGCTGATCCTGTTGCCGATGCTGTTCTTTGGCGGGAGCACGCTGTTCGGATTCGCCCTGTCGCTTACCATCGGTCTTTTTGTAGGCGTCTTCTCCACCATTTACATTGCCAGCGCCGCCGCACTGTTGCTTGGTGTCAGCCGCGCCGATTTTGCGCCGGTCAAGAAGGAAGGGGCCGAGGCGGACAGTCGTCCTTAGAAGCTGTTGGCAACTCCCGAGGCGGGAATCCCGTAGGTTAAATTACGTGTGAGCGCAACCTGGCCGACGAGGCGAGTAGGGTGCCCATCCTGCCGGCCACGCCGTTGGCTGCCCTACGCAAGGTTTAACGACGGCTTCTCAGGCGATGGCAGCCCCAGGTCCGCGCAGGGGACGAGTCGAAGGGATATCGGAAGACGGCGCCTGCAAGATGGAACGCTCGGGTGAGGACGGCCCGAATCCGGGGAATGCGGTGAGGTGGCGGGCCGCTCGATGGAGAGAATCTCGATGCTGCCCGGGGCGGCTTCGTAACCGGCCAGGGTCGCCAGTTCCTCCAAGCCTCCCAGAACGTCGCGCATGACCAGTTCCAGCGCTTTGTGATTGGCGTCAACGGCGGTCTTGCGTGCGGTCGGTCTCGTCATCGCTCCTGTCCTCCCCCATATCGATGTCTGTATCGGACGACGACGGGCAAACTTGAGGACATGAACAGCGCGCACTTCCCTTGCGCTATGGATGTGGAGCGGGAGCTTACTTCGCCAACTCCGGCGTCAGATGGGGATGTATTGCCTTGACCATCGCGGCGAAGACCTTGGGGCTTCCGGCGATGACGTTCCCTGTGGCAAGGAAGTCGTGTCCCCCGCCGAAGTCACCCACGAGCCCGCCTGCTTCCTGGACCAGCAGCACGCCGGCCGCCATGTCCCACTCGCTGAGACCGATCTCCCAGAATCCGTCCAGGCGCCCGGCGGCGACATAGGCGAGGTCGAGCGCGGCAGAGCCCGCGCGGCGGATTCCCGCGGTCTCCGGAAAGAGGGACTTGAACATGGCGAGGTAAGCGTCCAGGTGCTGCTGCATCTTGAACGGAAAGCCGGTGCCGAGTAGCGCGCCTTCCAGGCCAGGCAGCCTGGATACCCGTACACGGCGGTCGTTGAGCAAAGCGCCGGCGCCGCGGGAGGCGGTGAAAAGCTCCTGGCGCAAGGGGTCGTACACCACGGCCTGTTCGATGCGGCCTTTGTGCTTCAGGGCGATAGACACCGCGAACTGCGGGAACCCGTGCAGGAAATTGGTCGTGCCGTCCAGCGGGTCAATGACCCACACGTATTCGTCGCCTTCGTGCGCCCCGGTCTCCTCGGCGAGGATGCCGTGGCTGGGATAGGCCTTGCGCAGTATGCGGATGATTTCGTCTTCCGCCAGGCGATCCACCTCGCTGACAAAGTCGTTTCGCTTCTTGGATGTGACCGAGAGGGTGTCCAGCCGGTCGATATAACGCACGATCAAATTCCCGGCGCTGCGCGCTGCGCGCACCGCAATATTGAGCATCGGATGCATGATCGGAGAGCTTTGCTTGTGACTAGTAAGGATTTGGATTGGGCCGGAGCACGGCATTAATGCAAAGCATATCAGAGATCCGGGACGAAGTGCGCGTCCTCCGCGCTTCCCTTGCGGGGAGCGTACGCCACCCTGTATCTTGAGCGCCATGTTTTCGAATATCCGAGTAGTACTGGTAGATACCTCGCATCCGGGCAACATCGGGGCAGCGGCGCGGGGCATGAAAAACATGTTTCTGGACCGCCTGTACCTGGTCCGGCCGAAGCACTACCCGAGCGCCGAAGCGACGGCGCGGGCCTCCGGGGCCGATGACGTTCTGGCCGCCGCGGTGGTCTGTGAAACGCTGGATCAGGCCTTGACCGGCTGCGGGCTGGTGCTGGGTATGAGCGCGCGTCTGCGCAAGCTGCCCTGGCCGCTGCTGGATGCACGCGAAGGGGGGAAGTTGGCGGTTGCCGAGAGCGCCTGCACGGAGGTGGCGCTGGTGTTCGGGAACGAACACGCGGGACTGTCCAACGAAGAATTGGACCGATGCAACTATCTTGTTCATATCCCAGCCAATCCGGCTTATAGTTCATTAAATCTCGGTGCTGCGGTCCAAGTGCTTGCATACGAGGTGATGATGGCCGAGCGGGAGGGGATAGAACCTGTTCGGGATGGGCAGGAGGGCGAGAAACTCGCCTCGGCCGATGAAATGGAGAGGTTCTACGAGCACCTGCAGCGGGTTCTGGTGGAAATCGCCTTCCTCGATCCGGATAATCCGCGCCACCTCATGCGCCGCATGCGGCGGCTTTTTGGCCGTTCTCATGTGGACCAGAACGAGATGAACATCCTGCGGGGCATTTTGACCGCGGTCGAAACCAAAATCGGACAAAAATCCTGACCGCGCAGATTCATCGCCAGATCGTATTTTAGGTTGTTGTTCATATTATTGTTTTTGATGCCGCCGGGGCGGGCGCCTGCGCCGTTTCGATGTGCCCGATCTTTACATTGATGGGAATCAATGCTTGACGTTATCAGTAATAAATATCTTCTGAGCCCTTATAATAGTCGCTCGCCCGATTGACGCTGCATCCGGAATTCAGGACTCCCAATGCTCGATAAACTTCGTGAAGATGTCCGTTGCGTGTTTGAACGGGATCCGGCAGCTCGTACGGTTTTTGAGGTGCTGACGACCTATCCGGGGATTCATGCCGTACTTGCGCATCGGGTCAGTCACGCCTTGTGGCAGGCCGGCTTCAAGTGGTTGGCTCGCTGGATTTCTGCCATCATGCGCTGGCTTACGGGTATCGAGATCCATCCCGGCGCCCGGATCGGGCGGCGGTTCTTCATCGATCATGGCATGGGAGTGGTGATCGGCGAAACGGCTGAAATCGGGGACGACTGCACCCTCTACCATGGTGTGACGCTGGGTGGGACCTCATGGCAGAAGGGTAAGCGGCATCCGACCCTGGGACGGGATGTGGTAGTCGGTGCGGGAGCGAAGATTCTAGGGCCGATCACCATTGGCGATGGCACCCGAATTGGCTCGAATGCAGTGGTGCTCAAGGATGTGCCGGCAGGTTCCACCGTGGTTGGTGTGCCGGGACGCATCGTCATAAGCAAGTCCGAGCAGGAGAAAAACCGGGAAGCGATAGCGAAAAAAATGGGGTTCGATGCCTACGGCACCACTCAGGACATGCCTGATCCGGTCGCCCACGCCATTAACTGCATGCTCGACCACATTCACCTGTTGGACCAAAGGTTGGAAACCATGTGTCAGGCCCTCAAGAGCCTGGGAGCCGAGCTGGGCGATGTCCGGATTCCGGACATCGGCATCTGCGAGATCAGTAGTACGGCACCCGGCGAGGGGGAAAAACAGCGAGAGGAAAAAAAGCCGGAGACCGATCGGTTATAAGAGGAATGGCCAGGGAGGTTGAGTGGAAATAATATATCAGTGTCAATGGTTGACCATTTTGAGTGGTTACGGTTACTTTATTAGAAAATGGTGAGATACTGCAGATGAAGCTTACGACAAAAGGGCGTTACGCTGTCACGGCGATGCTGGATCTGGCGATCCACTATAAGGACGGTCCCATTACGCTGGCCGATATCTCCAAGCGGCAGGGGATTTCCCTCTCCTATCTCGAACAGCTTTTCTCCCGCCTGCGCAGACGCGGTCTGGTGGATAGCGCCAGGGGCCCGGGCGGAGGGTATCGGCTCAGCCGACCTGCTCATGAGATCGCCGTCGCGGATATCATTACCGCGGTCGACGAAAAGGTGGATACGCGGCGCTGCGGCGGGCAGGCCAACTGCCATGACGATGAGCGCTGCCTGACGCATGAACTGTGGACCGACCTGAGCGACCAGATTCATGGCTTTCTCAGCAGCATCACCCTGGGCAAACTGATGGAGCGAAAGGGGGTCATGGAAGTGGCTGTGCGCCAGGATCGGTTGCTGGCGCATCCTCGGAGCAAGACCCGGCTGGAGGATATCTCCAGCCAGTAAGGTAAGGACTCGCGAGGTCCAATGCCCATTTATCTTGATCACAACGCCACGACGCCGTTGGATGGGCGGATTGCCGCCGCCATGGAGCCCTACCTGAAGGGGGTGTACGGCAATCCGTCCAGCGTGCACAAATTCGGCCGTCTGACGCGGGCCGCCATAGATCAGGCGCGTGAACAGGTGGCAGCCCTGGTCAAGGCGCAGTCTTCCCAGGTGATATTCACCAGCGGAGGGACCGAGGCAAACAACCTGGCCCTGAAAGGGGCGGCGGCAAAGTTGCCGCGCGGCCGGGTAAGCGTGAGCGCCGTGGAGCACGCTTCACTGCTCGAACCGGCGGGGGCCTTGGCAGAGCAGGGCTGGCAATTGAACCTCATCCCGGTCGATGACCAAGGCCGCGTCGCGCCGTGTAGCGTCAGGGATCATCTGCGTGTGGGTACCCGGCTGGTATCGGTCATGATGGTCAACAACGAGACCGGTGTCATCCAGGATGTGGCGGCGATTGCGGACGTTGTACGCGAGGCCGGCGGTTTGGTGCACACCGACGCGGTACAGGCGGCCGGCAAGCTGGCCATTGATTTCGCTGCGAGTGGCGTACACATGATGAGCCTCTCGGCGCACAAGATTTACGGACCGCAAGGGGTGGGGGCCCTGATCGTGGACAAGACGCTCGAATTGGCCCCGCTGCTTCACGGTGGGGGGCAGGAGCGCGGTCTGCGAGGCGGTACCGAGAATGTCGCGGGCATTGTCGGATTCGGGATGGCTGCGGAACTGGCAGCGACAGAGCTGGAACAGCGCTGTGTGCATATGCGCGAGCTGAGGGACCACCTGGAGGCTTTCCTGAAGCGGTTGCCGGGCGTAGTCATTTTCGCGGAACAGGCGGACCGTGTACCGAACACCGTGCAGATCGGTGTTCCCGGCATTGATGGCGAGACCTTGTTGATGACCCTGGATCGCCGTGGAATTGCCGTGTCGAGCGGATCGGCCTGCGCCAGCGGAAAAAGCGAGCCGAGCCATGTGCTGATGGCGATGGGAGTCGAGCGCGATTTGGCGCGCAGCGCCATCCGCATCAGCTTGGGCAAGGACACGACGGAACAAGACATCGATCGTTTCTGCGAGGCGCTCGCAGGAGTGATGCGAGGACTCCAAGGGGTGGCGGCTGGTATCATATGACGATTAAGTCTCACGGTGCCGCCGGAGCTGTATCCCGGTTCTGCCGGGGCAATTGAATAGGCATAGATAGATTGATGAAACTACCGATATACCTGGACTACGCGGCGACGACGCCGGTGGACGAGCGGGTGGCGGCGGCGATGGGGCGGTACCTGACGCGCGACGGGGAGTTTGGCAACCCCGCCTCGCGCTCGCACCGCT
>Ga0265294_10001149_pt1 | contig 35909 bp, 31 predicted proteins | sample MunlanPumphouse3_FD_192504 | JGI IMG/M metagenome (GOLD analysis project Ga0265294, IMG submission 192504) | Groundwater microbial communities from a municipal landfill in Southern Ontario, Canada - Pumphouse #3 | ecosystem: Environmental > Aquatic > Deep subsurface > Groundwater | place...
TATTTTTCAATATCAAAATATTCTAAATCCGTTAATTTTTCACCTAATCCAATGAGTTTAATGGGAATATGATAAATGTCACGAATAGCTAATACAATTCCACCTTTAGCAGTTCCATCTAGTTTGGTTAAGACAATCCCTGTTACATCAGTCGCTTCAATAAATGCTTTTGCTTGACTCAATCCATTTTGTCCAGTCGTTGCGTCAATTACCAGCAAAGTATCTTGAGGAGCTCCCTCCACCTCACGATGAATCACTTTTTTAATTTTCGCAAGTTCATTCATTAAATTGACCTTTGTTTGAAGCCTTCCAGCCGTATCGCACAATAACACATCAAAGTGTTCCTTTTTAGCTTTTTGAATAGCTTCATATATAACCGAAGACGGATCGTTTCCTTCAAGTCCAACAACTACACTACATCCAAGCCGTGTTCCCCATACTTCTAATTGTTCAGTAGCTCCTGCACGAAAAGTATCTCCTGCAGCAATCAACACTTTTTTTCCTTCTTTTTGAAGTTTATAAGCTACTTTCGCTATCGTGGTGGTTTTACCAGCCCCATTGACTCCCACAAATAAATAGACTGATAGTCCCAAAGAATTAACATTAAGATTGGTATTAACCACTTCGTTTTTTAAATAAATATCAAACATTTTATCAATAATAATAGGCTGTAATTCAGCAGCAGACGATATATTCTTCGTTCTTACATCATTTTTCAATTCATCAATAAACTTAACAACCGTATCCACACCTATATCTGCCATCACAAAAATTTCTTCAAGTTCATCAAATAGATCTTCGGTAATTTCATTGCGACCACTCAATAAACTTATAAATCGATTCATGGGTCCTTTACGTGTCTTTTCCATCCCAATACGGTATTTTTCAGCTGCTTTTCGTTTTTCTTTACTTTTAAAAATATCGAATAATCCCATATTTTTCACTCATTTCTTTCATTCATTATAACACATAAACTCCTAAATATAAACCCATTTCAAAAACCTCTAATCTGTTATCATTTCACGCTTTTCACTTTTTCGATAAATAATGAGGAAGACAGTAGCTGTACATTCCATTAATGCAGAGAATAACACAACATATAGTAGATTCACCTCATATAAGCCACCTATAATAAGTGACCCTAAAAACCAAGCACTCCCAAAAATTGTATAAAAAATTCCATAAGCAGTAGCTCGTTTTTCTTTTGAAACCAAATTGGATATCACTGCTTTTAAAATTGATTCCTGTGCTCCCATGGCAATTCCCCATAATACCAAGCCACTCAATATTCCATAGATTCCATTAATCAAGAAAAATAATGGAGCAATAAAGATTGATAACAGGGTAGAAATAATAAGAATGGTTGATCCTTTCTTATCATATAAGATACCAAATCCCAACGCGGCAAGGGCATCAATTCCCATGACAAAAGAATATAAAAGAGGAATATAGATAACATCAACAACCATGTGTTCACCCATATAATAGGCAAGTACTGGATAATCAATGAATCCCATGGCAATAAATATGATCGCTATTAAATAAAATGCAAATCTTTTGTTCCCCTTAAACCCTCGTACATGACCCGTTTTTTCAAATTGATCGGGGTTGGGATACTTTGTTTTTGCGATGACTATCATCACCAATGTCATAATCGCAAAGATTCCTAACAACCCAAAAGCCAATTGATAGCCATCCAGTTCACTCCCTTTGTTCAAATTAAGGACCAAATAAACAAATAAAGGGCCTAAAAATGCTCCAATCTGATCCATGGCTTCTTGGAGAGCAAATGCCTTCCCTACCCCAAGTTCTTGAGTAGTAAACGAAGTAAGAGCACTTTTCGCAGGAGCGCGAATTCCTTTACCAACCCGTTCAAATAAAATCAAAATAATAGCTATTTGCCAAACCGAGGCATCTACAAACATTAACAAGGGAATAACCAATAAATTAATGGAATACCCAATAATCATCATTAACCAATATTTTTTAGTTTTATCCGCAATATAGCCCATTCCAATACGAAGGCTTTGTCCGATAAATTCACCTAACCCTGCTGTCAAAGATACCAAAAAAGCCGACACTCCAATTATGCTCAAATAAGGTCCATAAATACTTCGGGCTCCCTCATGAGTAAAATCTGATAACATACTAATAAAACCTAATAAAATTAAAAATATTAAGGCATTTCGCTTTGTATTTTTCATGATTGTATTTCCTCTATTATCTACATTATATCTATTTTTATGTTAAAAAGCAAATAGTTGTATATTTGAATTTCTAAAGAAAAATATCAACCTCAATCTTTGAGGTCGATATTATCAGTTGTAATTGATTTGCTTTTCTCAATCTCTTCAAGACTACTATAAGTAGTCTTACATGTTGGGTATTGATCGCAAGCATAAAAGAGTTTTCCTTTTTGACGACCTCTTTTGCTCGTCCGCTCCACCAACATTCCCACCTCACAATTAGGACATTTAATGCCCGTTGATATCGGTTCTTCTTTTTCTTCTTTTTTAATATATCGACATTTAGGAAATCCACTACAGGCAACAAATTCTCCAAATCGACCATGGCGAATAACCAAAGGACTTCCACATTCAGGACAAAGTTCTTCCAAAAAAACAGGATATATTTTTTCCATATTTGTTTCAGCATATTCTACTAATGGTTTAAATCGACCGTAAAAATCAGCCAATTCTTTACTCCACAAACGAACCCCTTCAGCAATACCATCCAATGTTTCTTCCATCGCAGCCGTATATTTAATATTAATGATATCCTCAAAAAACTCATTGAGTTTTTCAGAAGTTAAAATACCTTGCTTAGTAGGAATGAACATCTTTTTCTCTTGTTGAATATAATTACGTAATTTTAGGGTGTCCATAGTTACAGCATAAGTAGAAGGTCGTCCAATTCCCAATTCTTCCATTTTCTTAATTAAACGAGCTTCTGAATATCTCAATGGAGGATTGGTAAACTTTTGTTCAGTTTCAATCTTTCCATCATCAATAACCTCATGTAATTGAATGGATGGCAATCCTTTGGGCGTAGTTTGATCTGTATCTTTATAGGCTTTTAAAAATCCATCAAAAATTATTTTTTCGCCACTGGCAACAAATTGATATCCATTATTTTCAATGATGACTTGTTCATCTTCAATTAACGCATTGCTCATCATACTAGCAACTGCACGCGCAAAAATAATCGAGTAAATTTTATATTCTTCACTAGATAAATAAGGTTTGACACGTTCAGGAGTATACGCAAGACTAGACGGACGAATCGCTTCATGGGCATCTTGAATGTTTTTTGATGGTTTACTTGAATCTTTATATCCAAGATAATACTTTTCTCCATAAGTCGTAGTGATCAATTCCTTGGCACTGCTAATAAATTCATTAGCCAACCGAGTGCTATCCGTTCTCATATATGTGATTAATCCAACCCGTTCATTATCCAGTTCAATCCCTTCGTACAATCGTTGCGCAATAATCATTGTTTTTTTTGCTGAATAATTATATTTAGAAGATGATTCTTGTTGAAGAGTCGACGTAATAAAAGGAGATTTAGACGATTTTTCACGATTCTTCTTATTAATTTCAACAACTTCATATGATTTCACGAGTTGACTTAAGACACTATCAACCTCTTCTTGTGATGTTAATTTGACTTTTTGATCATGATAACGAGTTAATTGAGCTTTAATTGAATGGCTCTTTTGTGTAAATTCAAAAAACACTTCCCAATATTCTTCTGGTATAAACGCTTGAACTTCTTTTTCACGATCAACAATCAGTTTTAAAGCAACTGATTGGACACGTCCAGCAGATTTAGAGCCAATTTTTCTTTGCAATAACTTGGATAAACTAAATCCAATGATTCGATCCAATATACGTCTTGATTCTTGAGATTTCACCAAATCCATATCAATATTACGTCCATGATCAAACGCAGACAACACTGCATTTTTAGTGATTTCATGAAACACAATACGCTCATATGGCATAGTACTCAAATCAAGCGTTTCATATAAATGCCAACTAATTGCCTCGCCTTCACGATCAGGGTCAGTAGCGAGAAAAACTTTTTGATACAATTTAATTTCTTTTTTTAAATCTTTAACCAATGTTTTTTTATCTTTCAATACTTTATACATTGGTTTAAATTCGTCTTCAATGTCAACTCCAAATCCTCCATACCCTCTAGTAGTTAAATCACGGATATGACCCTTACTGGATGTGACCACGTAGTCTTCCCCTAAATACTTTTCAATTGTTTTTGATTTAGCAGGTGATTCAACAATAACAAGATATTTTGGCATAGAAGTCTCCTTTTTAAAAATAAATTTTTATGTATTTTATTATAGTATGAAAATTGCAATAAGTCAAATAAAAAGATATAAATACTATTTTATTAAAATCAAACAAAAAAAGGGAAATTACCCCTTTTAATTACAATGTGATTCTTGCTTTTGTAAGACTATTTGTACGGGAGCAAACGATTTTCGATGATGAGACGTCACTCCATAGGTTGAAATGGCTTGTAAATGATCTTTAGTGACATATCCCTTGTGACGATCAAACCCATACATTGGAAATATTTGATGAAGTCGACACATTTCGCGATCACGCAATACTTTTGCAATAATCGATGCCGCGGCAATACTAGCACTCTTGCTATCTCCTTTGATGATTGACTGACAAGGAATTGATAATTCAAGAGGCATCGCATCTGTTAACACATAATTAATAGTCGTCTTCATCGCATGAATAGAATTCATCATCGCTTTTTTACTAGCTTGATAAACATTAATGCGATCAACCTCTTCTACATCGATAAACGACACTTGAACTTCAATGGCATGCTTCATAATTTCATCAAACAATAGGTCTCGTTTTTTAGGAGACAATTTTTTTGAATCATTAATGCCGATAATGAGATAATCAGTTGGAAGAATAACCGCTGCTGCTACCAGCGGACCTGCCATTGGGCCTCGCCCTACTTCATCTGTTCCAACAATATGACGATATCCCTTTGCCCATAAATCATGTTCATATTGATATAAATCATTCATGAGATACCCGATCCAAACTAATTCTTCCAATCGCACCACTGCGAAAATCTTTTAAAATATGATCATATATGCGGTCTTCTTCTGATGGTTGGATTCCCCAACGCTTGCCGAGGTGACTTATAAGATCAAGGGTAGATATTTCTTGGGATAACTGAGTATACTGAGTTAAGAAAATAGGATAATAATCTTTTAAAAATCCAAACAAATAAGTGATGATGTCTTCTTTTTTTACCACTTCATCACGAATAGATCCAACTAAAGACAAATGATACCCTTGAAGTTGTTTTTCAAATTTAGGCCATAAAACTCCTGGTGTATCCAGTAATTCTAAATCCTTGTTGATACGAATCCATTGTTGAGCTTTAGTAACACCTGGTTTGTTTCCAACCGCCGATACTTTTTTACGCACGAGGGTATTAATTAAAGTTGATTTCCCAACATTGGGTACTCCAATAATCATCGCTCGAAGTGCTCGATCTTTCATTCCACGAGCTTGATCTCGCTTTATTTTTTCTTGAAGGACTATCCGACAATGAGAGGCTATGCGATTGACATTAAATCCTGTCAAAGCATCAATAATCAAACACGGTTTTTGTTCCTTTTCAAAAATCTTCACCCAAGATTTTGTCATTGCATCGTCTGCTAACGTTGATTTAGTTAACAAAAACAAACGAGGTTTTTGCTTTACAATCTCTTGAAACAATGGATTCTGACTGGATATGGGAATGCGAGCATCGACGAGTTCAATGACAATATCAATAACTCGTAAAATGTCTTCCATTTCTTTTTTGGCTTTCATCATATGACCAGGAAACCATTGTACCATATTTATGCTCCTATCTTCTCCCATTGAAAGAGATTTCTAATAATATAACGACCTTCACCTATAATTTGAGTAATGGGAACCAATCCCACCTCTCGTGAATCCTTACTAAAAGAACGATTATCTCCCATTAATAAATAATATCCTTCAGGAATCGTCGTTCCTTCTAAATTCGTACGGTTCAATATATCATCAAGAGTAATATCTTGAGTATAAGAATTATAAGTATGATAAAATCCTTGTTCATCAAAGTACCCGCCTTGATTAATTAATCCGTCTTGATCATACAAATAGGGTTCCCAGACAAGATGTCCATTTACATATAGTTTTCCATCAATAAAATCAATATCTTCTCCAGGCAATCCAATGACCCGTTTCACCCACAGCTCTCCATTTTCAGAGGGTTGAATACTGGCCTGAATACTGGCATCAACTCGAAAAATAACCACATCAAATCGTTCAATTTGATTAGATTCATGAAAAACAATGATGCGTTCTCCTTCATACAAATAAGGATTCATTGATGTTTGATTCACCTTAGCTGGAAAAAACCAAAATGAGAAAATAATTTGCATTAACATAAAAGCTGATATAATTACTTGCATATAATCCATCAAATTATAGATGAATTTACGACGCTTTTGATACAATTCTAATCCTTGATCAATAACAAAATAGTAATAAGAAAGATAAATGACGACAACAATAATAATAATAAGAGTAACTCGTCCCAATAAAATAATTGGTATTTTTTGCAAAAAAGTAATGATGATTAAAAATGTAAGCATCAAAATCATCGATATATTCTTAATCAATAATGTTCGTCTCATAAGTCCGCTAATATTTCTTCGAGATGTTCAGCATTTACTTCCACTGCTCGAGCTCGAGACCCCAAATTTTCTGAAACAATTCCCAAATCTTCTAATCCTTGCATAATGGCCTGGGCACGATTAAAACCAATTTTAAAAGTTTGTTGAACACGATTAATCGATGCACTGTTGTTTTCAACAATAAATCTAGCGATTTCGGAAAAATATTCATCATTAATCCCTTGGGCTAAATCATCGTTCGATAAAGTTTTAGCAAGATCTTCTTCAGTAAACATAAATTCAACATCTTCATGATTACGAATATAATCAGTAACAGCCTTTATTTCATCTGATGAAATAAAGGACCCTTGAAGACGTTCTTCACTAACACCATCATTATATAACATATCTCCATGACCCAATAACTTTTCAGCTCCAGAATGGTCTAATATAATAGCAGAATCTACTTGTGTCTTAACCATAAAGGCAATTCGTGTTGGAATATTGGTCTTGATGGTTCCTTTAATAACATCAACAGATGGCCGTTGAGTAGCCACAATCAAGTGAATTCCAGAAGCACGACCTTTTTGAGTCAATCGTTGAATATAGTCTTCTACATCATTTCCCGATGTCATCATCAAATCAGCCAGTTCATCAATAATAATTAAAATATACGGAATATGCTTTACTTTAACATCTTTAGAAGCGACTTTACTATATTCTTCATATTCTCTAACTCGTAAAGACCGGAATAATTGGTAACGATTTTCCATTTCTTCAACTGCCCATTTAAGGGCAGCGGTGGCAATCTTAGGTTCAGTAATAACAGGAGTAGCTAAATGAGCAATATCCTCATAATGAGCAAACTCAATAACTTTGGGATCAATTAAAATGAGTTTCACATCATCTGGATGAGCTTTATATAAAACAGAAGCAATAATTGAATTAATACACACGCTTTTACCAGAACCTGTGGTTCCAGCAATCAAGCAATGCGGCATTTTTGCGAGATTCAAATAAACAGGGTTTCCTCCCAAATCAAGGCCCAAAATAGCATTCATTGGATTGCCATCGTTTAAAAATGTCTCTTCTGACAATAGTTCACCAAATAAGACAAGATCTGTAATAGCATTTGGGACTTCAATTCCAATTGTCGATTTTCCAGGAATAGGGGCTTGAATTCTAAGTGCCCGTGCTTTGAGATTGGCTTGAATATTAGATGAAATGCTTTTCACTTTTTGCACTTTTATACCAGGTGCTAATTGAACTTCAAATTGAGTAACCGCAGGTCCTTTTGTAAAATGAACGACGTGACCATCAATTCCGAAATCCCGAAGAGTCGTATCAATACGATCCCGTTGAAATTGAGTAGCAGACATATCAATTTGCCGAATAGGTTTTCCTCGTTTCAATAACGATAACGGAGGCGCCACATATGCCACTTTTTTCGATGTAGATGTTTTCGTGGCTTTAACACTTACCATTTTCCCATAATCATCTAATGGAACGGGAGATGCTTGTTCCTCTTCAACGTCAAAAACAATATCACCCAATGCTTGTTTAGATTCATCTACTTCTTCTGGTGATATTTCATCATCCATAAATAAAGGAGTTTTTGAAAGAGATTTGGGCGCCACTGATTCCACTTGAACTGGAGTAAAAAGGGGTTTTTCAATATGAGTATCTGGTTTTTCTATCTCGCGATTAATAATCGATTTGGGAGTAGCTGGATCAATAGATTGATAATCCGGCGTATCTCGATAAGTAATGTAATCTTTAAAATCATCTGGAATGACACGATCTTCTTTATCACGAAATACATCATATTGGCGACCTTTGTTACCATATTGAGCACCATTAAATGTAATTTCATCCTTTACTTTTGTTCCAAAGACTGATGATACAAAAGGTTCCACGCGATAAGCAGAAGATGATTTTTTTTCAGAAACAATGATATCATCCTCCTCATTTTCAATTTGAGGAATAATAAATTTTTTGTTTTTCATGTAAACCTCCTATTTCATCTCATGTTCGATTTGATTTTCCAACACTTCGATTGTTTTCTTCATTTCTGTATCGACTTCATCTTCTATAAACGCATTTTTACTATAGACACGTTTGGTTTCTTCCCCCACAATATCAATGATGAGAGTCGCTATCTTATTCATACCCGCAGGAAGAATGGCACTTGTAAATAGTTTCTTCATCCAAAAAACAGGATTCAATGAATTCAATGTTGCAAACAATACTTTAACCACTTTAGAATGAGTCGTCGTTTGTGCCACTTTTACAAGTTTATTTTCGTCGATTTTCTTTTTCATATCCATATATTTTACAATGGTAGATATTTTTACTTTTTTTGCTTTATGTAAAAATTTTCCTTCAAATATATGTTCAATCCGTTTGGTAATATAATGATTAAGCATCAACAATTCATCGATGGATAATTCATAAATAGGATATTTAGAGTCTGGATAATGTAATTTTGCAATATCGTTAATTAAATCCCAAGAAATATTTTTAATAAAAGTCAATTTTTCACTCGTGTTAAGCGACATCGCTTCTTCTCGATACACGTTTTGAGCAGATAAAATGACTTTTCTAATATCATCATCACATACAGTTGTATCGCATTTATTAATAAATCGTTGTTCTCGTTTAATAGAGGTCATAATAATAATGAGATAAATAAGCCCACTTAATATAATTCCAAAAACAATACCCGTAATAAAAGTGAAGACATTAATAAATGAAATATGCTCAAATAAACGAGTCAACCATTCTTGAACCGTTTGAAAAAAGTTTGCAAACATTGGTATTCCCTCCACTCATAATCTATTTTACTACAATTCGTTGTTTTAATCAATCATTTTGGCTGATATTTGCCATGATTTATCAGTTGATAAAAATATGATTTTATGGTATGATAAAAAAGGTGAAATTATGAAAAATAAACAATATTTGATAGCTGTTGACCTAGATGGAACCCTTTTAACGGGATTTGATCATTATGATGTCAAAAGTTTTGAACTATTAAAACAATTGGCTAACACTCATGTCGTCATCATTGCAACGGGAAGACCACTTCGCTCTAGTAAATATTATTACGATTTATTAGACCTGAAGACTCCTATCGTTAATTATAACGGAGCGCTCGTTCATAATCCACGTGATGAGAGTTTTCCTAAACAAGTGGTTCACATTCAAAAATCGGATTTATTTTGCTTCTTACAAGACAACAATCACATCATTGATAATGCTTTTTGTGAAATTGAAGATAATATCTATCTTCACCGAGAAACAAACGAAGTCCTACCTTATCTCCATTTAGACGGTGGTTATTTGCAAATCGGTCAATTAGAAACTATTTTGCCTGATAATCCCAATGGCGCCATCATTTTCTCTCATGCAGGAACAGAACAGCAATTGCAAGATTATATCAACCATCATTTTAATGGACGTATTCAATTACGTTTTTGGTTGGTAGGAGACATTGTCGTGAGTGAGTTTTACAACCCCATCACCTCAAAAGCAAAGGCATTACAATATATCTGTGACTATTATCAAATTGATCATGAACATACCATTGCCATTGGCGATGGGCACAACGACATTGAAATGATTAATTTTGCTCAATATGGAGTTGCCATGGCCAACGCTCATCCTGACTTAATTAAAGTTGCAAAATATAAAACTATTAACGTAACTGACAGTGGTGTTTATCATTTTCTAAATTCCTTCTTCAATGAAAAAAGTCCCCTTTAGACTGATTATGGGAAAACATTGACATATTTTTTGAATTATTGTAAAATATAACAAGTGGGATTTTTCACAAATTAATCGTGAACCCACCTACATGTAAAGGAGTGTCTCATGGATTTTATCGATTTCTTATTCAATTCCGTCAATTTGATTACATGGAAACAATTAGTCATGATTGGAGTCGGAATTTTACTGATTTTTCTTGCTATTAAAAAGAAGATGGAACCATCTCTTCTCTTACCGATGGGATTTGGTGCCATCCTAGTCAACCTTCCCTTTTCAGGAGTATTAAATCAAACATTAGGAAATGCAATTTCTGCACCGGGCGCCATTCAATGGCTATTTGAAGTGGGAATTGAAGCATCAGAAATATTCCCGCTGCTTCTCTTTATTGGAATTGGAGCAATGATTGATTTTGGACCGTTACTTGCCAATCCCAAACTTATCTTCTTTGGAGCTGCCGCGCAATTTGGAATATTCATTACTATCATTGTTGGAGGATTCTTCTTTGAATTAAAAGATGCCGCTGCCATTGGGATTATCGGAGCCGCTGATGGACCTACCTCAATTTTAGTCGCTCAAATTTTAGACAGTAATTACCTTCCTGCCATTATGGTAGCAGCTTATTCTTATATGGCATTGGTTCCTTCTATTCAACCATTTGCTATCAAACTCGTAACCACTAAAAATGAACGAAAAATTAGAATGCCTTACAATCCTAAAAATGTTAGCCAACTAGCTAAAATTATTTTTCCGATTGTCGTCACTATTGTATCAGGAATGATTGCTCCCGCTTCACTCGCCTTAGTTGGATTCTTAATGTTTGGAAACTTACTAAGAGAATGTGGAGTATTAAAGAGCCTTAGTGAAACGGCAAGCCATACACTAGTAAATTTAATCACCTTATTATTAGGAATTACCATCTCATTTAAAATGACAGCAGCTGATTTTGTCAATATCCAAACACTTATTGTGATGGGATTGGGTTTGTTTGCCTTTGTCTTTGACACCATTGGTGGTGTTCTATTTGCTAAATTCTTAAATCTTTTCTCAAAAAATAAAATTAACCCTATGATTGGAGCTGCCGGAATTTCAGCATTTCCAATGTCTGCTCGAGTTGTTCAAAAAATGGGTGTTGAAGCCGATCCAGAAAATCATTTATTAATGCATGCCGTATCTGCTAATGTATCTGGACAAATTGCTTCCGTATTGGCCGGTGGAATTATTCTTTCCATCGTTCCATTACTACTCTAATAGGAGGTTATGATGAATTTTAGTACTGAAAATCTAATTGATACACTTAACATTAGTTGGCAAGGAATGCTTACGATTTTTATTGGTATGGCTATTATATATTTGGCCATTCTTTTACTCACTCATCCAATCAAACGTAAATCAAATAAATAATTTAGTAGGTAAATATTTACATGTTTTTTCTAAATGTGCTTAATATTTACCTTTTTCTATGCTATAATGAGAATAGCAATTTAATGAAAGGACAAACGACATTATGAATTTTCTAGAATTCTTGGAGTTGTTGACACAAAACCCAATTTTATTGATGACGGTCCTATTAACACTCGGTGTTATCCTCATCAATGGATGGACTGATGCTCCCAATGCCATTGCTACTTGTGTCTCAACTAAAGCAATATCGCCTAAACGTGCCATCATGATGGCGGCAATCTTCAACTTTTTAGGGGTCTTAGTCATGACACTTTTCAACACAACCGTTGCATCAACAATCATGAATATGGTGGATTTTGGAGGAGACTCAGCCAATGCCCTCGCGGCGTTGTGTGCAGCCTTAGTCGGGATTGTTATTTGGGCAACCGCTGCTTGGGTATTTGGTATACCAACCAGTGAAAGCCACGCCCTCATCGCCGGAATATCTGGCGCCGCAATTGCCTTACAAGGAGGATTGTCTGGAATCAATGGTGCTGAATGGATTAAAGTCATCTATGGTCTAGGTCTTTCAACTCTTTTAGGATTTGGATCAGGTTGGATAATCGTCAAAATCATCGAACTGATTTGTAGAAAAATGGATCGAAGAAAAACGCAAAAATTCTTTAAAAACGGACAAATTGCTGGTGGAGCTGCTATGGCATTCATGCATGGAGCTCAAGATGGACAAAAATTTATGGGCGTCTTCATATTAGGAGTTTTCTTATCCCAAGGAGTCACCGATGTTTCTGTATTCACCATTCCCATTTGGCTTATGATTGTTTGTTCTCTTGTCATGGGACTAGGAACATCAATTGGAGGATATCGAATTATTAAAACCGTCGGAATGGATATGGTAAAACTTGATATGTATCAAGGATTTGCAACAGATATTGCCGCAGCAGGATGTCTTCTTGTATCATCACTTTATGGTATTCCTGTTAGCACCACTCATACAAAAACAACTGCTATCATGGGAGTCGGATCAGCCAAGCGGCTTTCTAATGTAAAATGGAACGTTGTCAAAGACATGGTATTAACATGGATATTGACTTTCCCTGGATGTGGCCTCATTGGCTTCTTAATGGCTAAACTGTTCATTCATATTTTTTAAGAAAGGAACCTATTTATGTCTAAACATAACAAATTTTATTTTGAAGAATTTATTGAATGTGTCGCTTTTGCGAAAACTGCAGCAAAATTATTAATTGAAATTTTGAATAACTACAAACCAGAATCAATCAAGTCTTCTTTAGAAAAAATGCACAAGATTGAACATACCGCTGATTTAGAAAAACATGAAATCATTGAAAAACTTGTAAAAGAATTTATCCCCCCCATTGAACGAGAAGACATCATTAGTCTTACTCAAGAAATTGATGATGTAACAGACGCCTTTGAAGACGTACTCATGAAGCTTTATATGTATAATATTCAAGAAATTCGTAAAGATGCCATTGAATTTGCCCGAGTAGCTCTTCAATGTGCAGAAGCATTACATGTCGCCGTTACTGAATTTGCCAACTTTCAAAAATCAACAACTCTTCATCAAGCCATTATTGAAGTCAACCGCTTAGAAGAAGTCGGAGACCAAATCTATTTAAAAGTAGTCCATGATTTGTTTGCTGAAGAGGTAGACCCAAGAACACTAATTATTTGGGAAGAAATTTATTATCGACTTGAAAAATGTTGTGATCAATGTGAAGATGTCGCTGATGTGATTGAAACTATTGTCATGAAAAATAAATAAACCATCATCGTCATTTCATAAAAAACTCAAAAGGATTACCTTTTGAGCTTTTTTTATTCATCATGTCCAAATATACTTGCAAGTTGATTGTCCAACAATCGCTTCGAAAGCGAAAGTAAATCACTTGGTTGATATATTCTAATTTCTATTTTTAAAACTGGGCTCGTCAACGTTCCAAATTCATTCATTCCGACAATTTTAACATACATTGGATGAAGGGTATTTGGATAATCAAAGGTGTATCCATAAGTTATTCCAAATGAACGTAACCGTCCAGTTAAAAGTGTCCATTCTTCTTGATCATCAGATTCATAAACTTGATAGTCCATAACTGACCCAATAAAAATATCAGCAGAAGCAAAATTTATTTGCATACTTGCCTTAGGGTATACAACACTATTGTAGGTAGGAACATTTAAAATACCGACTTCAAACGGCATATCTGTTGTTGCTTCAGACGTATGAATCGTTTGAACCATAGATTGATGACCCGTCCCAGATACAGCCACTACTGCAAAGTTCGCCTCATAATCGATAGATTGACTAAATAGACAATCACCATTCTTATTAGCACCGACTATTCCGACAAGTTGAGTCGTATCCTCAAGATTAATGGCACCCTCACTTCGATAAATCAAATACTTTGTAGCATCGGTAGAAGGTTTCCACCATAAAATAAGGCGATTATTATCAACTTGATGTATTTTTAAAGATTCGACTGCTTGAGGAATAAGTGGGGTCATCGTTTCAATCGCTGGTGTTGGTACTGGATTAACCCAATATTCATTTAACACCTTAGCCATTCCCGGATTTAACAGAGCACTTTTAACATATTTATAGTTAAATATACATACTCCTTTTATCTCAGGATGCTTTGTATTATATAAAACTTGATTAGACGCTTCATATAAATTGGTTTCCCAAGAAGCTCCAGAGTCCCCTGAAAAATGTCGATAAAATCCCATTCCTGTATATAAATTTACTTTTTTATACCGAACAACTTTGGCCCACCAATCAACAACATCAGCATATGGAGCCGCTTTTAATTCAAAAGACCAATAAGATTGAGGAATGATATAATCAATCCATTCATTGTCTACCCATTTTTTAGTATTGCAATATAAATAATTACTATAATGCTCTTGCCCAGCCGTATTGGATCCATTTGTCACTGCTGTACCATTGGCATCATACGTAACGACTCCATTGCCATTTTGCCAAATACCAGTTGGTGCAATCCCCAATTGAACTTGACGATTGTTATCTTGATTATATGAACGCATGGTCGTACTTAATTGTTCAATAAATAAATCAATTTGTTCACGACGCCAATCATTAATGTTGGTCGTTTGCGAATTGGATTTATATTTTAAATAGGTCGAATAATCACTATTAGCTGGCATAGATGCATAAAAATAATCATCAAAATGAATTGCATCAATATTATAATTTTCAATTAATTCCATACAAGTATCGATAACAAATTTTCTAACAGCTGGTTCTCCTGGGTTGAGGATGGCCCCACTGTTTCCAATAATCACATTGTCTGCTTTAGACGCGGGATTAAAAGAATATTTTGCATATTTACTAGTTATAAACTCCAAAGATGTTTGGGAATTAGTAATTCGATAAGGATTGAGCCACGCATGAAATTCAATGCCACGTCGATGACACTCACTAATAAACCATTCAAGATAATCCCATTGTTCAAAATTTGCACCTGCAATATAATTTGATTTGATGTTTAATTTTGAAGCATACAACGCATCATGCATAATCCGGACATGGAAAACAATCGCATTTAAATGAAAAGATTCCATGACATCTAAAACACCGAGTAATTCGGATTTAAAGACGCCATCATTGGTATATAAACCAACATCTCCAACCAATGGAGAAACCCATACAGCACGAAATTCAGTTTTTTGAGCCGTGTACTCAGTTGGAATCATGACCTCAGTAGTTTGATTCCGATAGGTAACATATCCTGAACCCTCAGCATTTTCTAAAGGCTCAAGACTTATTTCTGCATGGATATCAAGAGAAAATAATAGTGTTCCTAAAAATAGGGTAAAAATCAATATCGGTATTCGTTTCATAGGACCTCTTTTCTATTCAAATAATGATTCTGTTTTCATGACTTGCCGGATAGCTTGATAGTCATATCCTTTTGCTAATAAAGAACTAACAATTCGAGCATGTTGTTCATTTTGATCTAATGATTGCATTGAAAACTTGCGCAATAATTTTTCATAATCACTTCGAAGCTTCGGACCACTTTGATCTACTAAATCAATCTCATTCAATTCATGAGTGATTTTAGAAAGAGAAAAACCATTTCGAATCAATTTAGAAATAATTAATTGCTTTTGTTTGGCAATCGGTTTATCTTGATTCTTTTGTTGCTCTTTTAATAAAAGATGACGGATGACATCTTGTTCGATTTCATCCGTATAAACAAGCAATGCTTGATCAATAATTTTTTTTGAAACTTTCTTTTCAAATAAGGTTTGTTGAATAAAGGATGGTCCTTTTCGAGAACGAATATAATAATCTACGATTGTTTTTGCATATCGTACATCATCAATGTATCCCAAATCAGTAAGACGTTTTTTGATGATGACCCATCCCTTACCATCACCTAAATATTTTTTAATTTCAGCCTCAGATCGAGCTCCATATTTCAAATACCGAATAACTTTTTGAAGATTTTTAGTAATATCTTGATCTGATAAAATCTTCTTGAAATCTTTCCCCGAAAATACTTTATCTTTAAATACATAATATCGAAGAATGATATCTTCATCCAATATATAATCACCTTGAGAAGTGATGACTTGATATGCAGTTTTTTTCTTTTCAACCGAAAGAATTGTTATCTCATTTTCCATAGGTAAATCCTTCTCCACTAACTTCATCTGCCCGAACAACATAGAAAAAAGCATGAGGATCATATTCTTCAATAATTTTCTTTAACTTATAAAATTCAAAACTAGACAACACGCACACTAATTTATTGCGTTCTGTATTTGAAAAGCCACCCACAACTTTTATTTGTGTGACCCCTCGTCCCAAGTCAACCAATATCCGCTCTTTAATTTTATCACATTCCGAAGAAATAATATAAACAGCCCGCTTATTGAACCCACTAAAAACGAGACGATCGACAACCAGCCCCGATAAATATATGTATACAAGGCCATATAATACATCCGTAATTTCTTTGAAAACAAAATACCCTAACATAATTACCAGCCCATCAATAAGATACAAAGACACAGAATAAGGAATATGAAAATACTTCAAAAGGATATTTTGAGGAATTTCCGATCCCCCAGTGGTTCCTCCATATTTGATAACAATTCCCAATCCAATTCCCATCAGTAAAGATGAAAATAAAACAACCAAAATTTTATCCATGATTGGTTCTGTAAAAGCCACTTTATATAACATATTAAATAACTTTACAAAGACTGGAAAAATAATTGACCCATAAGCTGTTTTCAAAAAGAAACTTTTTCCAAGAAAAATGAGACCGACAACCAATAATATCATATTAATGATAAAAATATAAAATGAGATATCCCGGTGGAGAAGGGCTTTAAAAATAACCCCAAGGCCTGTCACACCGCCAATGACTAAATCAATAGGATCTAAGAAAAAACTAACCGATAAAGAGGCAATCATCACACCAATTGTAATGTACACCCATTCTAACATCTTGGATTTATTAAATTTTAATTTCATAAGTTACCTCTGATTATATTCAGACTTCAAAAAAGCATTAATAAATCCATCTAAGTCTCCATCCATAACGGAGGCGACATTACCAACTTCGAAATTGGTTCGATGATCTTTAACAAGTGAATAGGGATGAAAAGTATAGGTACGAATTTGACTACCAAACGCATTTTCAACAACATCTCCTGTAAAATCTTTCATACGTTTGTTTTGTTCTTCAATTTCTAATTGATATAGTTTAGATTTTAAAACTTGCATAGCCCGTTCACGATTTTGAAGTTGACTACGTTCATTTTGACAAGTTACAACAATACCCGTTTTATGATGAGTAATGCGAATCGCCGAATCAGTTTTATTGACATGTTGTCCTCCCGCTCCACTTGAACGGTACGTATCAATACGAATATCCTCTGGTTTCACATCAATATTAATTTTATCTTCAACAGATGGAAAAATTGAAACAGCAGCAAAAGACGTGTGGCGACGAGCATTGCTATCAAAAGGGGAAATTCGAATCAATCGATGAACCCCTTGTTCACTTTTTAAATATCCATATGCTTTTTCACCATGGGCGACAAAACTCACACTTTTAATGCCCGCTTCTTCACCATCTTGATAGTCTAGAACCTCTACATCAAACCCTTTTCGTTCGCAATAACGTTTATACATCCGAAATAACATTTCACACCAATCTTGCGATTCCGTGCCTCCTGCTCCAGGATGCATTTCAAAAATGGCATCACAATCATCATATTCTTTGCTAACCAACATTTTCACTTCAAAATCAGATAAGTGTTGATCAATATCATTGATTAATTCTTCAATTTCATCGAGAAGTCCTTCTTCTCCACTTTTATGCATTTCATAATATAAATCTAAATCTTCATTTTTGGAAGTCAGATAGTGAATCGTATCACTTTGTTCTTTCAACGATTTCAACTCTTTTAAAATTTTAGCACTATTTTGTGAATCATTCCAAAAATTGGTATCATTCATCATCGTTTCATACTCTTTTAATTTTTTTTCTAAAGCATCCACATCAATGGCTTCCTTTAATTCGCGAAGACGAGTCTTAAAATCCTCTATTTTCTTAACAATTTCATAGTTTTCCATAATGGGATCCTCTCATAACAAATGGGACTGAATTATTCTCTCCCACAACAATTTTTATATTTTTTGCCGCTTCCACATGGACATGGGTCATTACGCCCCACTTTTTCCGCAATTTTCTTGGGGGTCTTCTTCAAATCTTCTTTTCCAGAAGAGGCAACAGTATTTTTAACAACCACTTCTCGCTGCATATTGTCCCGAATTTGTGCACGATTAATGAATCTCATTACTTCGTTTTCAATATTAGCGATCATCGTATTAAATTTTTCAAACCCAACTTCTTGATATTCTCGCAATGGATTAATTTGAGCATACGCTTGCAACCGAACCGCTTGACGAAGCTCACTCATACCATCAATGTGTTCCATCCAAAACGTATCAACAACTCGGAGTAAAACAACTTTCAAAAATTCCTTTACCACTTCTGGTGGAAAAGAAGAATGTTTTTCTTCTAGAAGTAAATGAGTTTGCTCTACTAAAAAGGCAATCGTTTCTTCTCTGGTTTTATTCTTTAAATCCTCTTCAGTAAACATATGCGGAGGATAAAATTTTCCATTGACTGTATCATATAAAAGTTTTGTATCAATGGGATCATTTTTACGACCAGAAGTAAAGTATGTATCCGTTAAACGAGTACAAGCATTCGTCACCATATCATTAATAACATCGCTAATATCATCTAAAAATAAAACTTGTGCTCGTTGTCCATAAATGATTTCACGTTGTTTTCGAAGAACTTCATCATACTCAAGAACGGTTTTTCGCATGTCAAAGTTGTTTCCTTCAATTTTCTTTTGAGCATTTTCCACAAATTTTGAGAACATTTTACTTTCTAATGCCACTTCCGATCCATCTTGATTAACTACCATCGATAGCATGGTCTTAAACCGCTCACTACCGAATCGTCTCATTAAATCATCTTCAGCAGATAAATAAAATTTAGTATATCCAGGATCCCCTTGACGACCAGCCCGACCACGTAACTGATTATCAATCCGTCGTGCTTCATGACGTTCCGTTCCAATAACGACTAGTCCACCCAGTTCAACCACTCCAGGACCAAGTTTAATATCAGTTCCACGACCAGCCATATTCGTAGCAATCGTGATTGATTTCATTTGACCAGCATTAGCGACAATCTCAGCTTCTCGTTCATGTTGTTTTGCGTTCAAAACATTATGAGGAATCCCTCTTTTTTGTAAGAGTGCCGATAAGTGTTCACTAGTTTCAATAGAAATGGTTCCCACAAGCACGGGTTGTCCTCGTTGATACCGTTCTTTAATATCTTCAGCAATCGCTTCAAATTTAGCCTTGGCTGTTAAATACATCGCATCAGCCATGTCTAACCGAATAATAGGCATATTCGTAGGAATTTCAACGACATACATATTATAAATATTTCTAAATTCTTCTTCTTCCGTTTTAGCCGTCCCAGTCATACCAGATAACTTCTTGTACATTCGGAAAAAGTTTTGAAAGGTAATAGTTGCAACGGTTCGAGTCTCTTGTTTGATTTCAACATGTTCTTTTGCTTCTAATGCTTGATGTAACCCTTCAGAATATTGACGTCCTTGCATCAAACGTCCTGTAAAGGCATCAACAATAATAATTGCGTTGTCTTTAACCACATAGTCTACATCCCGACTCATAATGAAATTAGCTCTTAACGCGTTGTTAATGTGATGAAGCAGTCCAACATTTCGTAAATCATATAAATTTTCAAGTCCAAAAAACTTTTCAGCCTTGCTCATTCCATTTTCAGTTAAAATAACATGACGATCTTTAATATTAATGTCATAATCAGTATCTACTGTTAATCTTTTAACAAACAAATCCGCTTGTTGATAAAGATTTCCTGTATTCTTTTGACCTCCAGAAATAATTAAAGGAGTTCGAGCCTCATCCACTAAAATCGAGTCGACTTCATCAACAATGGCAAAATTCAAAGGGCGTTGAACCATTTGTTCTTTATAAATAACCATATGATCACGTAAATAATCAAATCCCAATTCGTTGTTTGTTGAATATAGAATATCACATAAATATTGTTCTTTTTTTTCTTCAGGACTAAGTTCACGAATATTTAAGCCAACAGTCAATCCCATCCATGAGAATAATTCTCCCATTTCACGAGCATCACGACTTGCCAAATATTCATTAACAGTCACAATGTGAACCCCTTCTCCAGGTAGAGCGTTTAGATATGCCACCATTGTCGAAGTGAGCGTTTTTCCTTCACCTGTTTTCATTTCCGCGATATTTCCACCATGAAGAGCCAAAGCTCCCATGAGCTGTACCTTAAAAGGAGTCATTTTTAAGACTCTTGTAGAAGCTTCACGAACAGTCGCAAATGCATCGATGATTAAATCATCTAACTTAGCTCCTTCTGCTAATAATTTTCTAAAATACGGCGTTTTTGCCTTCAATTCATCATCAGTCAATTGACGATAAGTTTCTTGTAAATTGTCAATGCTTGTAGCTATTTTCTCAATGCGTTTTAATTCTTTGTATCCAGGATCAAATAAACCTTTAAACACGCATCATCACATCCTTTCAAATACTACTCATATCATACCAAATTTTCACTCTTTTTACAAGTTATTTTTATCAGCAAGTCTTTAAAGTTAGCGTATGCTAACTTATAAAGCGTATAATTAGCTTTTTTAAAATCATCATGATACAATAAAGGTGTCATTAAATAAAGGAGATGATTATTATGACATATACATTACCAAATTTAAATTATTCTTACAACGCATTAGAACCTTTTATTGATGAATCCACTATGAAAATTCATCATATAAAGCATCATCAAGCATATATCGATCAACTCAATCTAGCACTTAAAAATTATCCAAAATTCCAAGAAAGAGCCCTAAAGGATATCCTAATAAATCTCGATAAATTACCCCTAGACATCCAGCCAGCTGTTCGCAACCATGGGGGAGGACATTACAACCACAGTTTCTTTTGGACCATCCTAAAGCCAAATGAAGGCATTATACCTGATAATGAAGTCACGAAAGCTATTGTGAAAAGTTTTGGTTCAATCAATGCTTTTGAAGAGGAATTCAAAAAAGCAGCATTAAGTCGTTTCGGAAGTGGCTGGGCTTGGCTAATTATAAATCAAAAAGGAGCGCTCACCATTATAACGACTCCCAACCAAGATACTCCACTGCATCAAGGACAACCACTCATTGGAATAGACTTATGGGAACACGCTTATTACCTTCACTATCAAAATCGTCGTGCCGATTATATTCAATCATTTTTCAAGATTATTAACTGGCATAATATTAATCAACTTTACCTTCAATCATAAATCATAAAAAGATATTGAGAAATTCTCAATATCTTTTTATTTAGCTTTATTTAGTTTCTATAATTCCATAATCATTATCTTCTCGCAAATACACGACACAGGTTTTGTTGGTAACTGAATTGAGAAATATAAAGAAATCATGACCAAGCATTTCCATTTGCATAATCGCATCATCAGGTGTCATCGGTTCTAAAGAAATACTTTTTGATTTGACCAAATTAGTAGCCAATACTTCTGCCTTCAACGCTTCTAAATCAAAGTCTGAATTTTCAGAATAATACTTTGCAATACCTTCTCGTTGTTTAATACTATTATAAATTTTTGATTTATGTTTTACAATTTGACTCTCCAGTTTGTCAATCGCCAAATCAATGGCTCCAAAAATAGTTTTAGCTTTCACCTCTGCTCGTAAGATAACATGCTTTGTGGGAATCGTGATTTCTACCTCTTGATAGTCATCGTACACTTTACACAACACATTAGCAGTTAATTCAATGTTTTTACTGAAATAGATATTCATTTTCTGCAATTTGTTGAAAGCGTAATTTCGAAGTGCGTCTGATGGTTCAAATTTGTTTTTTCCGCGAACATTTACTTTCATAATTAATCCTCCTTTTCGCTTAATCTTACAACTATATTATAACATAATTATTAATTGTTTACATATTTTATAGCTTTTTAATCACAAATAATATGAATATGATTACTCATCATCATGCAGAGTTCTAATATAACGTCTATTTCTTCTAGAAAGTGCATATCTTCCAGCCATAAAAACAACGAATTTTTAGATAACCAACAACAATCATAAAGCAAACGTTGTAACTTCTGATGAAACCAATAAATTGATTCGGGTGGTTTATCTCGATGACATCCTTCTTGCAGATGATAAGAAAAAATGGTTACGTTTCCTATCAGCACTCGATCATCTTGATAATAATAAGGACATCCATCACAATTAAAAACATGAAAAAGATTAGAAAACAAACGATTTATTTCTTTTTGACACATGATTTCCTCCTCTTTTAAATATATTATAAGTAAATGAATTCTTTACTATAAAAAACGTCGCACCGAAGTGCGACGTTTATTAGTTAACAACAATATTGACGAGCTTATTGGGTACAACAATTACTTTAAGAACTGTCATCCCTTGATAGAATGCTTGTGCTTTAACATTGTTTAAAGCCAATGTCTTCAGTTCTTCTTTCGATAATCCTGCAGCAACTTCAATCTTATCACGAATTTTACCATTCACTTGAATAATAAATGTGATGAGATCATCCTTTGTTTTATCTTCATCATAAGTAGGCCACGATGAATACGTAATTGATTCTGCTTGATTAAAAACTTGAGAATATAATTCTTCAGTAATATGTGGAGCAATTGGATTAAGTAATTTTAAAAATCCAATCAAATACTCATAAGGAACGTTAGTATCTTTATAACATTCATTTATAAAAATCATAAGTTGACTAATAGCGGTGTTGAAACGTAGCGTTTCAAAATCATTGGTTACTTTTTTAACGGTTTGATGGTATACTTTTTCCAAATTAGGATTAGAATCTACCACCGTTGCCACTTCCTTATATAAACGATAAACCCGTTCAAGGAAACGGCGAGGGCCCTCAACTCCCTTAGTAGACCATGGTTTAGTGGCCTCTAATGGCCCCATAAACATTTCATAGAGCCTTAAGGTATCTGCACCATATTCGGTAATCACATCGTCAGGATTAATAACATTACCCTTTGATTTACTCATCTTTTCGCCATCTTCGCCTAAAATCATTCCTTGATTGAATAATTTTTGAAAAGGTTCAATTGAATTTACAATCCCACAATCATAAAGTACTTTATGCCAAAAGCGAGAATATAGAAGATGAAGAACTGCATGTTCTGTTCCTCCAATATAAAGGTCAACTGGCAACCAAGAATTAATTTTTTCTTGAACAATTGGATCACTAAGTGGAAGATAATCACCTTCATTTTTTAATAAATATCCGATGTAATACCAACAAGATCCAGCCCATTGAGGCATGGTATTGGTTTCACGTCTTCCCTTGACTCCATCATGTCGCACCACGTGAAGCCAATCATGAGCATTAACAAGAGGACTTTCCCCTGTTTTACTTGAAGTGATTTTAGATAATATTGGTAATTCAAGTGGTAAATCTTTCTCTTCTAATACTTCAATAGACCCATCTTCATACATAATCACTGGGAACGGTTCTCCCCAATAACGTTGGCGACTAAAAATCCAGTCACGAATTTTATAATTGACATCCCGTCTACCCAGACCCTTTTTTTCAAGATAAGCAATGATAGAAGATGTCGCTTCTTCTTGATTGAGTCCGTTGATGAAATCAGAATTGATGTGAAGTCCATCACCACTATAACATCCTTGGCTCATGTCTCCTTCAAGGACTTGAATAATATCAAGATTAAATTTACAAGCAAATTCATAATCTCGTTCATCATGAGCAGGAACAGCCATAATAGCACCCGTTCCATAACTATTAAGAACATAATCAGCAATCCAAATTGGAATTTTCTTTCCATTAACAGGGTTTAGTGCATAAGCACCCGTAAACACTCCGGTTTTATCTTTATTCAAATCAGTCCGATCAAGATCACTTTTACTTTTTGCAAAGGTAATATATTCTTTGACTTCATTTAGGTGGTCTTCAGGGGTGATTTTTAAAACCAATTCATGTTCGGGAGATAAAACGCAATAGGTCGCTCCATATAACGTATCAGGTCTTGTAGTAAACACTTCAAATTGTTCATCATGTTCACTAACAACAAATGTGACTCTCGCTCCAACACTTTTTCCAATCCAATGACGTTGCATATCTTTTAAAGATTCAGGCCAATCAAGAGTTTCTAAATCATTTAACAATCGTTCAGCATAATCAGTTATTTTTAAAACCCACTGCTTCATAGGACGTTTTACAACAGGGCAATTTCCTCGTTCAGACACCATATGACCATTAAGATTTAATACTTCTTCATTGGCAAGCACAGTTCCTAGTTCTTGACACCAATTAACTTCAATATCCCGAATTTCAGCTAGTCCTTTTTCATATAATTTAGTAAAAATCCATTGTGTCCATTTATAATATTTGGGGTCACACGTTGTAATCTCACGATCCCAATCATAAGACAACCCTAAAATATGCAATTGTTTTTTAAATATTTCAATATTCTTAGCGGTGAATTCGCGGGGATCATTTCCTGTTTGAATGGCATATTGTTCTGCCGGAAGACCAAATGCATCCCACCCCATCGGATGAAGAACGTTATATCCTTGCATTCTTTTCATTCGAGATATAATATCAGTGGCTGTATAGCCTTCAGGATGTCCGACATGCAACCCCGCACCACTAGGATAAGGAAACATATCCAGGACATAAAATTTTGGTTTTTCGCTCACCAACTTCGTGCGAAAAGTCTTGTGATCAAGCCAGTATTTTTGCCATTTTTTTTCAATTTCTATATGATTAAAGCTCATGTTTATCCCTCCGCATCGCATCTTTTAATATGGTACGACTTGCCATAAAAACATAAATTGCAGTTAATAAAAAACCCGCATAATAAAGTAGGATATTTCCAAACATTATCGATAATGTTGAACCCATAATATATGGAGCTAATAAATAAATACATATTTTCCATAATTCCGTAAACCGAATCGCACCCGATAAGGTAAATGATTGAAACAACGATAACATTAATGACACAAACAATATATTTAATAAACTTTCTAAGGCGATAGCCATCACCGAAAAGAAACGAATATAGGGTTGATAATTTTCCAACTCAAGTTCAGCAACGCGGAAGATTATATTCCAAAATTGCGTATTATTCACTTGACTAGCATCTGATAAATTCAAATTGACGAAATCAGGATATTCATCATATTTAAACATTTGCATTTCTATAAAGGTTTGATAAATATAAACTCCATCCGTTTTCAGTACAACACTCACACTACTAACTGTTGAATCTAATTGTAAATCTTCTGCAGTAGAAACGACAAGTAAAAGACCGGATTGAATTTGTTTTTGATAAACAAAAGTATTATCATTGTTTTTTTCTATAAGAACCCCATTCATGACGATAAAAGGAATATCCTCATTAGCAAATAACTCTTTAATGGCCTTTTGGTTATCATAAGATATTAAATTCTGTTTTAAGGTAGCAATTCCAACAGGTAATATCGACAAAACAAGAAGAATAATAAAGTATAAAACGGTAACATACCAACGGTCATGACGATACTGAACAACTTCACGTGGCGCAAATAAACTATCTCGCAATCTTTTAAACAGTTCCATATTGAAGATGCCCCCCTTTTTGATTATGAACTATTATACCACGAAAGGTGGTGTTTTTCAAGCATTATAAGCGTCTCTAAAATAAAAAGAAGGTATTGCTACCTTCTTTTTTCCATTAATTTAGATTAATATTGTTGGTTCTTTTCCCATTAAAACTTGAATAAAATCGATAAACCAACCAATGCCAAAAAGTCCACCTGTAATAATCCAAATAACACCCGCAATGAGCTTTCCTTTAGCAACACGGTAAATTCCATAAACAATTGGGTCAAAAAATAAAGTTAATAACACTTGTGCAATCCATGGAAGTTTTTTAATAAACGATACATATTCTTTCATAAATTTCTCCTTTATTTATATGATTAAATTTATTCTTGTTCAGTATAAGTATCTAAATCAGCTGGGAATGTAATAGTTTGGGTTCCAATTCCTTTGAATTCAATATCAATGGTTCCCACAACATCATCATAATTTGTCCAAGAACTTTCAATTTTTGATACTTTTCCATCTGCATAGGTAAGAGTAACAACAATTGCTGTCATATTAGTAGTAATATCATCAAAGCGATCACTAGCAGCGATGAATTCTTCATCTGACAATCCTTCACCAATTAAAACATATTTAGTTGAATCCCAAGTTAGAACTACAACACCCGCTTCATCAGAAGTGATAGCAAAAGCGCTAAATAAACTTTTATCGAATGTTGCAAAAATACTTGCTGTCATCGCCTCTAGTCCATAGTTATCTAAAATTGTTTCTTCTTCATCCTCTGTTAATGGGGCTTGATTTTTTTGACCATTTACATTGACATATGCTACTTCATCTTTCACATAAGCAGCCATCATAGAATCTCCACTTTCCAATACACATAACAATTCATCAAGAGATGAACCATCAAAATTGTAAATATATTCCAATGAAGTTGATGTTTCTTTTTCCATTTCGATGCTGATGTTTCCAGATTCGCTTTCTAAGTATTCATCAACAGTCGCCGTAACATAGTTTAAAAAATCTAAAGTTGTCGTTGTTTCTTCAGGTGGTGTTTTCGTACAACCAACAGCAACAAATGCTAATAGTAAACACATAAACGTAATAATTGCTTTTTTCATTTTTTCCTCCATTTATATTATCTTAATTATACACCAAATGAAAAATCTTTACAAGTCAATTTGAATAATTTTCTGATAATTATCTTGAACAATCTCATTAAAGTAAGCCCGATCTAGTTTTTTAAAGAATGAGGCGGTCCGATAATCCTTAACATCTTGATAAGTACCTAAAAAATCTATGAGCTTTTTCTTCAATAATTTTTTAAGCTTTGCTGAATGAACATTGTTAATATTAGCAAAAAACAAAACTCCTTTTTGCTTCAAATCAATCAAATCGTTAACACTGAAATATTTATATTCATCGATACAACTCAATATTATTTTCTTATCACTCCAAAATTGAATCAATTGATTCAATTGTTCGGGTTTTTTATCGTTTGGTAAATGTACAAAAACATACTCACTTTGATTAAGAGACAACACATCTCCTTGTGATAACCGATGAATCATAGAATAATGAAAATTAATTTCGGATCCAAAGAAAAATTTGATTTGTTTAAAACACACCTTCAACCGATTAAACTTAGATATGATTTCATCTAAATCATTAACATCTTCGTTTAACATCGGGCTAGTTAGAATAATGGCTTTATAACCAAAACGAATCAATTGGGCTATTTCTTGTTCTGCTTCATCATAACTAAGCTTTAATATTTGGTTGTTAAGATCAATCATAGCCAGACCTCCTTCATTAGTCTTCCATCGCTTCAAATGCTTCTAATTTATCTTGGATAGGAATAGGTTTTGAATCCCCATGTTTCACAAGTAACATCGTTGTAAAGGCAAAGATACAAAATACAACACTATAAGGGAATAATAAACGTGTTGACCATATTTGCATCAAATAACCCGATAAAATTGGGGTAATAATTTGCGCAAGCATCGATGCCGAATAATAATAACCTGTATATTTTCCAATATTGGCACCTTTGCTCATCTCAACAACCATTGGATAAGAATTAACATTGATGGTTGCCCATCCAACCCCTGCCATAGCCATTGTGACATAAATCAAGAATGTCGTGTTGTGATTAGCAAATGCTCCCAATGTGAAAGCACATGCAAGAATTATAATACCTACTAAAATAGTACGCTTTCTACCCACTTTACTAGCAATTATTCCAATAGGAACAAATACAAGAATTGCCGCTGCTTGAGCAACTAATAAAGGTAGAAAATAACCCATTTGCAACACATCTCCAGCATAAACAGAAAATTTAGAAGTCGCTGCATTATAAGCCATAAACCAAAATACAATAGATGCGAGAATTAAATAAAAACTTTTTCGAACTGCCGGAGACATCTCAGAAGCAGTTGATTCTTGAATAGTTTCTACTTGTTCAACTCCATATTGCTGGATAAGTTCTTGATTTTCTTCGACGAGTTTTGGTTCCTTCACTTTCCAAATGAAAATCATAAGAAGCCCAATCATAAAAATAGCAAGAACCGTAAATTCAATGATATAACTGCTGTTTTCAGATAATCCGACTTGACCTTTAATCATGTTAACAATGGCTAAAAAGATAATAGCAGTCACACCACCAGCAGCTCCCATTAAATTAATAATAGCATTAGCCTTACTACGCAAGGGTTTAGCCGTGACATCTGGCATCAGTGCAACCGCAGGGGTTCGATAAGTTGCCATAATAACTAATACAGCAAATAGAATAGCAATAAATACAAATAAGTAAATCGTATTGGTTTGAGAAATTTCCCAAACATCAATTCTTCTAATTTCCAATGCATCTTCATATTGATCAACGGAATAACTGACTCCATCATACTCATATCCAATCAATTCATCAGCATCATGAACTTCAATCACTTCTTCAATCCCAGCATTTTCAATCATGCGAACTTGAGCAGCATGAGTCAGGCCAACACCAATAAATAGGAGAGCAGATAAAATTACCCCCACTACAATAAAAGGAGTTCTGCGGCCATATTTGGTCTTAGTATTATCAGATATTCGACCAAACAAAGGAAGCAAAACCAGAGCTAAAGCATTGTCAAGAGCAAGAACAATACCAGATGGACCATGTGCGAGTCCAAAGGAATGAATAACGATTTTTGCAATAACATTGTCATACACTTGCCAAAACATAGAAATAATTAAAAAAGCTAAACCAACATAAATGATTTTCTTAACATTTAGTTTCATAGATCCTCCTCATGTATTTGTGTATAGTATATCATAATTTTAAAATTATGTAAACATTTTCAAAAAAAGAAAGATGAGTTTATGCATCCTTCGTTTTCGATAGTAAATAAGTCCTTATATAATCATTTAATCTCCTACTTGAACCTTTATCAATTATTATTGTTTAATGATTATTTCCGTTAATATTTTCATTTTTAGTCTTATTTTCAACAACCCATTCCGGATAATTAGTGAGGTTAATTTCTAAATTGGTTATGGGATGAATAAAAGTAAGTTGATAACAGTGTAACAACAAATCTCCTTCTTGATTATCATACAGATTATCACCGATAACAGGATGCCCTAAATGAGCCATATGAACACGAATTTGATGGGTTCTTCCTGTTAGCAATTCAATTTCTAAAAGACTTTTTAATGGTTGGGTTTCAAGTGTTTTATATTTTGTAAGAGCTCGTTGCCCATCCGGGTCAACCCATCTCCTAATATCATGTGATTTAATATAGTGAATTGGAAGACAAATAATACCTTCTTCAGGATCAAGTGTTCCTAAAATCCAGCACAAGTATTTTTTTGTAACATGTTGCATCATCATTTTTTGATGAATAACACCACTTTTAGCAACAATCATCATTCCAGTAGTCCGGTAATCCAGTCGAGTTAAAACGTGAATATTAGATGAAATATGATGCTGATGGTAATATGATGTAATCATACTAATCATATTATCAGTAGGATGTTTCAAAGAAGGTTGTGTTGAAAATCCACTTGGCTTATTAATGATAAGTAAATATTCATCTTCGTATATAACCTCTAAAGGTCGAATATTACTCAAAAATACCGGATTTAAGGTTTCTTGAGGAATGATGATTACTTCATCTCCTTGATGAAGAATCTCATGATTGCGAACTGGACGACCATTTACGAACACGATATTTTGAAGACGTACATTTTTTCGAAAATTTCGAGAATATCCTTCTGTTTCTAAAAAATCACGCACAGTTATACTCATTTGTTTAACGATATGTTTTATTTCCATATAGTGATTATATCACGTTTTTAGTTATTCTTCAATATAAAGAAATCCCATCCAAAGGGATGATTCCTTTGGATGGGAATTAATAACTATTAGTCTTGTTGATCCTTATATTCCTCTATTATTTTTTTGATGAGATTTTCAGGAACTTCTTCATACCGGTTGAATTCACGAGCAAACCGTCCACTTGCTTGAGTCATGGCCTTTAGTTCAGTAGTGTATTTTGTAATTTCACTTTCTGGCACTTCCGCAATCACTTTTGTTTTTCCACCTGGTAAATCTTCTGTTCCTAAAATACGACCTCTTCTTTTATTCATATCTCCCATAACCGATCCCAAATATTCGGATTTTACAACGATATTGAGAGTCATAATAGGTTCCAAGATGGTGGGTTTAATCTTATCGATTGCCGCTTTAAAAGCCAACCCTGCCGCCAACACAAAGGAAATTTCATTAGAATCTACAGGATGATAACTTCCATCAAAAAGAGTTGCCTTCACACCAATAACTGGGAATCCAGCAAGTGGTCCATGTTCTAAAACTTTAATCAATCCTTTTTCAACGGCTGGAAAATAGTTTCTAGGAACAGACCCACCAAACACTTCTTCAGAGAAAATAAAATCTTCTTTACAAGGTTCAAAGCGAATCCAAACGTCTCCAAATTGTCCAGCTCCGCCAGATTGCTTCTTATGTCGACCTTGAGCTTCTCCTTTGGCTTTAATAGTTTCACGATAAACAACTTTTGGTTCTGTCATATCAACATCAACTTTGAATGTGTTTTTCAATTTTTCCATTATATACCCAATATGAGCAATCCCTTGTCCCCCCACTAATTGTTGAGACGTTTCAGGGTTCCGTTTAATTTCAAAAGTTTCATCTTCTAATTGAAGCTTTTGTAAAGCAACAGAAATTTTTTCTTCATCTTGTTTGTTTTTAGGATGAATAGCTACATAAATAGTTGGTGTGGGATGATCAACTTTATCAAAAATAATGGGGTCTTTTTTATCACTAATGGTACAAGATGTATATAAATCCTGCATTTTTGCAACCGCTATAATGTCACCAGCATTTGCTGAATCCAGGGGAATTTGCGTTTTTCCCATGAGCGTAAATAATTGATTGGTTTTTAATATTTGTTCTTTATTAGTTAACATGATTTCTTGCCCAGTTTTGATGGTTCCAGAATAAATTTTCACCATGTTAATAGATCCAACAAAGGGGTCAATCGTGGTTTTAAAAACTTGTGCTGAAAATGGAGCATCGTCACTAGAAGCCCGAACAATATCATTTCCCTTTAAATCTTTCCCTGACTTTGGTTTCAAATCTACAGGAGATGGCATATAATCCAATACCATATTTAAAAGAGTAGATATTCCAATATTCTTTATAGCAGATGACACTAATACAGGGAAAATATCACCCGCAAGGGTTCCAATACGTAATCCATCTTTGATATCTTCTTCCGATAAAGCCCCTTCAGAAAAATACTTTTCCAACAACTCTTCGCTAGTTTCAGCAACAGCTTCACTAATTTCGGTATATAATTCTTCAATTTTATCCATCTTATCAGGAAAAATGCTTTCTTCAACCATTTTTCCATCCGTATAGATATGTGCTTTCTTAGTCACCACATTTGCAAATCCATCAAAAGAATCACTATGACCTAGCGGCCAGCAGAAAGGTACTGCGCGCTTCCCTAGTTTTTCACGAATAGAATTCAAAACGGGTTCAAATTTAATATTTTCTTTATCCATCTTATTAATCAAAATAATAGTTGGAATGTTGCGTTTACGAATTTCTTCCCAACAACGTTCAGTACCAACTTCAACACCTTTAGAAGCATCAACCACTAAGACTGCTCCTTTTACTACGGATAAAATGTTTTCTACTTCACCGATAAATTCTTCAGATCCTGGAGTATCTAAAAAATTAATTTTATGGTCTTCCCATTCCACCGGAATCAGACTTGCAGATAAAGTGGTTTGACGAGTTTGTTCTTCATAAGAGTAGTCTCCTACCGTATTCTTTCTTTCAATTTCACCTTTCTTCTCAATTGCACCACTGATATACAGTAATGATTCAGAAAGCGACGTTTTTCCACTTCCCAAATGTCCCATGATTGCAACATTACGAATCGATTTCGCATGATATTCTTTCATTTATTTTCCTCCTTGCTTTCTAGTAAACGATTTCATATTAAGTATATTATACTATACTTCAAATATTATTGCTAGACTTTTTATATATATTTTGCATTAGTCCCTCAAATAAAAAAAGCAAGGACGTCCTTGCTTAGAAATGAAATCTTTTTTTCAACTCATCTTTTGTTGCTGTATCAGCAAAAATAATCATGCCTAAAATGGTAACTAGCCCAATCCCCGCTGAGGAAACACTGGGCCATAACACCTCAACAATATTGGTCCAATATAAAATAATTGGAACAAAACTAATAAGAATCGTCGTTAATAAATATAGTAAATAATCATTAAATCGCATCTTCTTACTTACAATTAGAATAATAATAGCAATGATTGAGAATTCACATATCAACGGAACAACATAATCAAGAGCCCATCCACTACTGCCAGACAACTTTTCAACAGCAATAACAAGGATTGATAAGGCAATCATTTGAACGAATAACTTCTTTGCCACATTTCGATCAGCAATAATAGTCGATTTAATAATAATCCACATGTATACTAACCCCAACATAATATATCCTGCCCAAAGAACTCCTTGATAGGTAAGAGCGTTCACAATGATACTCGCAATTCCAGTTACAACAGTAATAAAAAAAGTAATTCGTAAAAATAAATTAATTTGTTTACTTTGGGGCTGATACGGTGGGAAGGTAGGAGTGTTAGATCCCTCTCCTTCTAACATTTGTCCACACAAAGGACACGTTTTTCGATTGGTTTTGACTTCTACAAGACATTTAGGACATTTTCTCATATTATACCTCCAAGTCATTGTGATCAATGATCACATGGACTCCTTGTTTAGTGAGCATTGAAAAGAAATCTCTTTCAAGATCACGATTGACGAGTGCGGTAGAAAATGTAATTGTCACCACGTTTTCATAAGTAATAACACCTAGATTCAAAGGGGATGTGCGCCCTCCACCAGGAGTAAAACTAAAACGTTCAATATAACTTTTCATTTCATTCGGTACCTGTACAATACCTAGATTAGAAAATGATATTGAATGGATCCGATCGCCCAAAAGTAAATAAGCAACTTTTAAAACCCATTCCTTTAAGAATCGAGGAGCTATTCTTAAAAATATATTTTTTTCAGCTCGCACATTATTCGTCAAATGGGCTTGTAATTTATCTCGTTGTAATTCTTCAGCCATGTCATGTTTTACATGAATAAGAATTTCCTCAAACGTCATTGGCTTATTCAAATCAATGGATGTACTGACAAATAAACTGAAGTTTCTAAGACTTTTTGAAGGGAAAAATCGTCTTAAGTTCACAGGAACCATCAAATTAAAAGGAAGATTTTTATCTTCAAAAATATCTTTATTTTGATAAGCTGCTTGAATCAATAAGGCCGATATATATTCGGTGATTGTAACATTATGTTGTTTGCTGAGGGCTTTTAGTTGATCTAGAGGAATAATCCCCGCGATGAGTCCTAGCCAATTATCTTTATAAATGGGAACTTTGTATTTTAAGGCTCGGGTTTCACGCCGTGCACTATGTAAATGCGTATTAAAATTTGCTTTAAAACTATCTTGTTCTTCTTCTTTAATTTGTTCGATATTTTCCGTCAATATCGGAACATTTTCTGGTAAAGAAACATCTTGTAAACTCAAATACGTATAAATGATTGATTTCAAAAATTCAAGGGCCCCGGTTCCATCGGTTAACGTGTGAAACATTTCAACAGAAATGCGTTTTTCGTAATAGACTACGCGAAACAAAAATCCATAATTATCACGATAACTTTGAAAAGCTCGAAGCATAGAAGGACTTTCTTGTTCGATTCGTGGATAGTGATCATTGGCTTCAAGATAATACCAAAACAATCCCTTCCGTAATCGAACATTAAAGGCAGAAAATCGTTTAATCGTCAACTCCAGTGCTTTTTGCAAGATGAGAGGGTCCACAAGGTTGAACATATCAGCTGATAATCGATAAATATTTGACCGACTCTTTGTAGAGACTGATGGAAATATTTTCCCTGCATTATCAAGTTTATACCATTTTCGTAATTCCATTACATGACTCCCTCCTTTATATATCCATAGGTAGCATCAGTTAATTCTAAATATTGATAATTACCTTGATGAGTATCATTATAAGCTTGAATAATGGGACCAATATCCTCTTCAATGGTAAAATCAACTAAGAAGTTATGAACACCTGCTTCTTGAAGCGATTGCATATAAGCCATTAAATGAAGTCTCTTGCTATTTAGAAGAACAAGATTACAATCACCATCATCCATCAAAGGAAATCGAAATCCCATGCGATCTTTTAAATAATATTGTTGTACATGACATTTCCCACAATATTTATTGTCTAATCCCAAAGCCTTATTAATAAGACAGTGTTTGGTAATCATCAGTTCATAATGTCCATATATCATGACCATGGTATTGGCTTCACATCCATAAGTTTTTTGATATGTTGTACATAGTTGTTCAATTTCAGAAAGTGATAATTCTATTGATAATCCGACAACTGCTTTCCCTTTTTCATGAAATGAATAAAGGCTGTGAGCATTAGCAACATTTTCATACACACTCGATATCAATTCCGTATCAACACGAAGCGTTTTTTGATTTTGAAGAGGAGTAATCCGCGGTGATATATAATTGATAGCTGTCTTCTCAGTTTGATATTGACACCACTCCTGTTTTTCAACTATCACATGAGAAACCCCCATTGATAAACAAGTTTCTAATTGTTTCAATGTTCGCACTTTAAAATAAAGATGATGAGTTGATGGTGGACAAATCTTCACCGGAATCCACGACTCCTTTTTTGGAGAAATATAGCGGATTCTTGCCTCATCAATAGCATAAAGTGCTTGACGTCTTAATTCATTAATTTGACTAATCGGAAGAAAAACAGAGTCAACTTGAAACTCTATAGACGTGAAAAAATATTCATCGTTTCCTGTTTTTTGAAGTTGTTCACGAATACGATCGTTAAATTTGGAATTGGTAGACAAAGACACCGTTTCATGAGAACACTCCTGGATGGTATGAATTCCATCCGTCACTGTAAGAATTAAATGCTTATTATCTAGTGTCACGATTCCTTGTAAAGGAATTTTTGATTGCTTTTTTTCTTGAACCAACTGTTTGAGCGCAGCATCACTTGTTTTTAAAACCATGGCCGAAGAAGTAATAGGTTTGTGTGATCGAAGTCCCACCACCATGGGTGCCGTAGCCATCGTCAATTGTTGATTTTGAACCA
>Ga0265294_10001150_pt1 | contig 35852 bp, 35 predicted proteins | sample MunlanPumphouse3_FD_192504 | JGI IMG/M metagenome (GOLD analysis project Ga0265294, IMG submission 192504) | Groundwater microbial communities from a municipal landfill in Southern Ontario, Canada - Pumphouse #3 | ecosystem: Environmental > Aquatic > Deep subsurface > Groundwater | place...
AGCTGCAACCAACTCTTGATAATGCTCTCTCGTATATCCGCGATTCATTTTTTGCAGAATTGGGTTACTACCAGATTGCAAAGGAAGATGGAAATGGGGGCAAACTTTATCTAGTCTACTGATTGTTTGAATTAGATTTAAATCAAAATCACGCGGATGCGAGGTCAGATAGCGGATTCTCTTTAAACCGGCGATTTTATTCACGTCCTCCAGTAAATGAGCAAACGAAACGGAAGGTTCTAGTGTCTTGCCATAGGAATTCACGTTTTGACCTAAAAGCATGATCTCTAAAACCCCATCACTGACCAGTTTCTTTATTTCCTCCAGGATATGACGCGGCTCACGACTCTTTTCCCGTCCCCGTACATAGGGAACAATACAGTAAGTACAAAAATTGTTACAACCGTAAGTAATATTTACCCGTGCTTTAAAAGGGACTTCCCTCACGGTGGGCAGGTCTTCCCGAATTTCTGCTGTATCAGCTAAAATTTGCGTCTGTGGCGTTTTCGTTTCTTGCAGCTTGTTAATTAGCTCTGGTAATTGAGCTAGATTATGTGTACCAAAAATTAAATCTACATGGGGTGCACGCTGATGGATTTTTTCCGCAATTTTCTCTTGCTGTACCATACAGCCGCATATCCCGATAATCAGTTCGGGATTTTCCGCTTTGAAGTTCTTTAATTTTCCCACTTGGCTTAAAACCTTATTCTCGGCTTTTTCTCGAATACAACAGGTGTTAAATAAAATTAGATCTGCCTGGGATATTTCCTTTGTGGAAACATAGCCCATCTCTTCCAATATTCCGGCCAGTGTTTCTGAATCTCTTTCATTGGCCTGACAGCCAAAAGTGAAAATGTAATACTTTTTATCCATTGATGATACCTCGTTACTCCATTCCTATAGTATAAGTATACCTAGTATAAGTATACCACATCAAGTACAGATCAATTGTTTTATTCTTGGTAGTAACTCAACAGTTGCTTGATAGCCGCAATTAATTAAATAGTCAATTTTACCGAAATCACTATGGTGCACATAATTCATCTGGGGAGTAATAATTAAATCTGCTGAGGCAATACTGGGTCTGGATATTTGATAAACCATTAAATCAATGGACTGGAGAGCTATCTCCAGAATATCATCCACATAAGGCACCGGTTTTCCGCTATAACTAAGGTTTACGGCAATAACTTTTTCCGCCCCCATCATCCTGGTAATTTCCACAGGCAAATTTGCCCGTACTCCCCCATCCACCAGTCTCATTTTTTGCACAATCTTGGGTTTAAAAATACCGGGGAGAGCAATACTAGCTCTGATGGCTTCGGATAAGGTGGCATCATGTACAAAGACATAATCATTTCTGATTAATAAACAATTGGGCACAGAAGTAAACACGACGATATTCGTCTTATTAATATCCACAGCGGTAATCGCTAAGGGCATTTTAAGCTTAGAGATCTTGATTCCTTTGGTTAAATTAGAGAGATAACGTTCAATAAAATCGCCTTGGATCAGTCCACTTATTGTTGGTTCTCCGGAAAAAAAGAAATTGACCACAGAAGATACAATCCCCCGATAATCAACATCAAAATATCTTTTGTTGACTTGCTTGGCTAAAAGTCTAATCTCCTGAGGAGAATAACCATAGGCATACAATCCTGCGACGATAGAACCGGCACTTGTACCGGAAATAAAGGCAGGCTTTATCTTGGCATCATGTAAAGCTTGTAAAACACCAATATGAGCACTTCCCCGCACACCACCACCCGAAAGAACCAGTCCTATACTCACAAAATTGTTCCTCCCCTCTTAGGTGCAGTTGTTACTACACTATATGAAAAAACAGGGCACGATGTTTTCTTTATCCAGAAAAGAATACTATTTGAATAAGGAGGGCAAGGAGATGAAAATTATTAACAAACAAAAAATATTAATAAAGGTTTTTTTTCTTTTCATTTTTTTCCTCTTATTCCTTTGCTTTCAACATAATGACGCCTTGGGACAAGAGAATAATAACCCCCAAGAATACAGCAGTTGCCCTTGTGAAGAAGATTTTCCTGAACTCTGTCAGCAAACAAATCTGCATGAAGCAGCTGTCCAAGAACTACAACAAGTACTTTCTGAACTAGGCTATTATCAAGGCAATATTACCGGAATATATGATGATCCTACGACAAAAGCAGTCTGTTCTTTTCAAGAAAAGACAGGGTTGGCCATTGACGGAAAAGTAAAATACCATGTCTGGTTAAAACTTGCCCAAACGGCTGAAATTAAGGTAACGAGAAATAAACTAGCTCCACCAACAGGAGAAATCTGTGTTGTTATTGATACATTTCGCCGTATACTGACGGTATTTAATGACCAAAAACCGTATGCCCAATTCCCGGTAGCCATTGGAAAGTCAAGTACACCCTCGCCAATTGGTCAATGGAATATTATTAATAAGGGTGTAAATTGGGGCACCGGTTTTGGTACTCGTTGGTTAGGTCTTAATGTTCCTTGGGGTGTATATGGCATTCATGGCACCAATAAGCCATGGTCAATTGGCTCTATGGCTAGTCACGGCTGTTTCCGCATGTTTAATAAGGATGTGGAAACTATTTATCCGTGGATAAAAAATGGCACACCGGTAATCGTCATGGGGAATCCTTTTGGTTATATGTCGGGAGGACTGCAAAGGCTAAATGCGGGTGATAAAACTTCCGCAGTAGCCATTATTCAAGAAAAATTATGGCGCAGAGGTTTCTACTCGGGAAAACCTGATGGATTATTTGGACCGGGGACGGAAAAAGCGGTCAAGGAATTACAAAAAAAACATTCGTTACCCCTTACCGGTCAAGTAGGTTATCAAGAATATGAAGTTTTAGGGATTGTGGAAGCTAAATAAAAAAAGTGCCGCATTAAACGGCACTTTTTTTATTTAGTTTTTCTTATATTGCCTGAATATGATTACTGGTCATGGCGGGTTCTGCTTCGGTCATTTCCGACTGGGCGGGATGACACAATACTTTAATGTTTTTTACCTCCGGGTCTTGTGTTCCTTGCAGTTCAGCGTGTTCTTTCCGCAAAATATTTACATAATCAATGATTTCATGAGTAATCTTTTCTCCCGGACAAATAATAGGAATACCGGGAGGATAGGCCATAATCATTTCAGCACATACCTCTCCCTCTGCTTCACTAAGTGACATCACTTTTGTTTCAGCGTAAAAGGCTGTGCGAGGAGAAATAACCAATTCAGGAATGGGTGGCAAGGGAATAAAATACTTGACGACATTCTTTACTTTTTGGCTATCGGCAATCTCTTTAAAAGCATTGATCAGTTTAGTAAGACTCTCTTGATCATCACCTATACTAACTAGGGATAAAACGTTAAAGAGATCGGAAAGCTCCACCTGAATCTGATATTTCTTCCTAAGAATCTTTTCTACTTCATATCCGGAAAGCCCTAAGCCTTTCACATTCACCACTATTTTTGTGGGATCAAGGGCATAACAACCCGGTTGTTGTAAGACATCCTCCCCCATTAGATAGAGTCCCTCAATCTGGCTGATTTCTGCACGAGCCCAGAGGGATAAATCATAGATTGTACTGATTAATTTTTCTCCCTGCTCGGCCATCTGCTTACGAGCAATATCTAGCGAAGCAAGCAGCACATATGAAGGGCTGGTCGTTTGGGTTAAGTTTAGTACCGCTTTGACCTTTTGCGGATCAACTAAATCCCCTTGGTGAAGTAAGATCGAACTCTGGGTTAAAGAACCTCCCAGTTTGTGAGTGCTGCTGGCGGATAAATCTGCTCCAGCTTCCATCGCCGAAAGCGGTAAACGCGAGTCGAATTTTAAATGCGTCCCATGAGCTTCATCAACTATGACCGGCTTTCCAAAAGCATGAGTAAGATTGATAATTGCTTGTAACTCCGAAGCAATTCCATAATAGGTCGGATTGATTAAAAATACTGCTTTAGCCTCTGGGTATTTTTCCAACGCGCTAGCAACTGTTTCCGGTTTTACACCCATAGAAATACCGAGAAAATCGTCTATTTCCGGTTCAATATAGATTGGTATTGCTCCACTTAAGATAATGCCTCCAATCGCTGATTTATGAGCGTTACGTGGGATAATAATCTTATCACCCGGTTCACATACACTCATAATCATTGCTTGAATCCCAGAGGTAGTACCATTTACTAAGAAAAAAGCATTATCCGCACCATATAGTTGAGCACCTAAGTCTTGAGCCTCTTTTATCACACTGACAGGATTACAAATATTATCCAAATCCTCCATACAGGTCAAATCAATTTTTAAGCAATCTAGTCCTAATAATTTGGCCATTTCTTGACTACCTTTTCCCTGCTTATGACCAGGCACATGAAAAGAGGTGGTACCATCTAAAGAATAATTTTTTAAAGCAGTATAAAGAGGTAGTTTACTTTGGTCTAATACTCTGTTCAACATTTTAATACCACCACCTTCTGAAAACTTGTTACGAATATATTTTTATAACGAGATTATTTAACCATATTTTTATATGTATTGCAATGGTTTTTTTTATAAACTTAAAGAATACTAAATGTAGATGATCAATTTCTAGAAAGAGGCGGATTATGGAAAAGTATAAGAAAAAAACTCCCTCTAGTCGTATTCATATTAACAAGGCGATCGGTATTGATTTAGGCACAGCTAACGTTCTGGTTTTTATTAGAGGAAAAGGAATTATCGTCAATGAACCGGCTGTTGTTGCTTTTAATGCTCAAACTAACCAGATCTTTGCGGTAGGAAATGATGCCTATGAAATGATTGGTCGTGCCCCTAAAAACATTGTCATCGTGAGACCGCTAAAAAGCGGAGTTGTTGCAGATTATGATACAACTAAAATTATGTTAAAATATTTTATAAATAAATCTCTCAAGGGTCTAAATTTTATTAAGCCTAAAGCCTTTATCAGCGTCCCCATGGGCATAACCGATGTAGAGAAAAGATCAGTCCGTGAAGCGACTAAGCAAGCCGGTGCACAAGAAGCATATTTAATCAGTGAACCAGTAGCAGCCGCAATTGGTGCTGATTTACCTGTGAATGAGCCACGTGGAAATATGGTCATTAATATTGGAGGCGGTACGTCAGAGGTTGCAGTTATCTCCCTAGGCGGTGTTGTGGTAGGAAAATCCATCCGTTTAGGAGGTGATGCTTTAAATGAAGCAATCAGTAGAGGTATCAAAAGGATTACTAATATAGAGATCGGTGAACAAACAGCAGAAAAAATTAAAATTGAGTTAGCCTATGCCATTGATCCTCCCCCTGATGAAGCCTTTCTGGTTAAAGGGCGCAACCTTGCTACAGGTCTACCTAGCGCCATTGAAATTAAAGCAAAAGAAATAACAGAGGTCCTAAGCGAACCTCTGTATACAATCATTGAGGGTATTCATGCTACTTTAGAAAAGACCCCACCGGAATTAGCGGCAGATATTATGAAGTCCGGGATTACCATAACCGGTGGCAGTGGTCTCTTAAAAAATATCGATATCGCTATATCGACTGCCAGTAATATTCCTGTACATATTGCGGAAGATCCTTTAACCTGCGTCGTTAATGGTATCGGGAAAGCCTTCGAGGATGAACAATTACTGCAAAAAATCACCTTATCTTAATTAAAAATCATTCAGGACTTTAGCCAGACTTTGCATCAACTTTTCCATGTATTGATGTGGTCCCAGGGAAATCCTGAACCAATCCGGCAAATCAAAAGAGGCAGTATTACGAACAAGAATTCCTTCTTGAAGAAGTTTATCACATACCGCAGCAGCATTATTTACCTGAACAAGAAGAAAATTTGCTTGGGAAGGTAAAACGATCATTCCTCTTTGTCTGAGTTCGTTTGTCAGCCACTCTCTCTCCTCCACAGTTGCTTTAACAATATTTTGTAGATACTCCTCATCCTGCAGTGCTGTTTTAGCTGCTATTTGGGCAAATGTGTTGACATTATAGGGCTGACGAATTTTTTCCAGTTCTCTAATTATTTCGTTAGCGGCTACCGCATAACCAATGCGTAAAGCAGCTAAGCTATAGACCTTAGAAAAAGTACGCAAAATAATTAGATTCCTGTGCTTTTTCAATAATTCTTGAGAGCGTGGGAAGTTTGGGTCTGTAGCATAATGGCAATATGCTTCATCTAGGACAACTAAAGTTTGCGCCGGAACTATTTCTAAAAACTTCTCCAACTCAAGATGACTGAAAAAAGTACCTGTTGGATTATTAGGATTACAGAGGAAAAGCATTTTCACATTAGGATTAAGCTGTGAAGCTATTTCTTCAAGCTTAAAAGTAAGTTCATTTTGCTGTATAAAGGAAATTTTACCCCCCACAATAGTTACGGAACTAGCATAGGAACTAAAAGTTGGTCTGGGGATAACAACCTCATCAGCAGGATCTAAAAATGCCGTAGCTAACATCTGAATAAGCTCATCTGCCCCATTTCCTAGGCAGAAGTTTTCCACTGGCAAGGCCCACAGATTACTCAGGGCTTTTTTTAATTCTCCGCCGCCGCCATCAGGATAATATTTTAGTTCAACTAAGCCTTTAGAAAGGGCACCTATTACCAAGGGAGATGGTCCCCAGAGGCTTTCATTGGCAGATAGTTTGATCACTTTTTTCCCGATCTTTTGTTCTAGCTGTTCTATTGTTAACCCCGGGTCATATGGGATTAAGTCTTGAATGCTACTGCGCATGATAGGTCCTCCTTCTGCATGATATCTAGCTATAACTAGGGATCGTTGAGTGTATAAAATTATCTTCTGAGGAACTATAAATCGGTTCCTCTATAAATCCCTGTTTATCTTGGTCATAGCTATAATTTACTAATTTAAGATTCGCTCCTGTCGGAACAATAATCGTGATTTTCGTGATTTTATCTTGGGAGTCTTTTGCTACTGTAAAATAAACACTTCCGAGCTGTACATATTCTGAAAGTAAGGGGATGAATTTGTCCTCCATTTGAACTAATAAAAGCCAATTTTGTCCGTCATCCCACATCAGGTTCCCGCGCTCATCACGTTCGGCTGCTGTGTATAATCCTAACATGTCTTCTTTACTATCTCCGTCCAAATCAACGTTAAATTCATCAATTTTGGTCCAGGAGGCACCTTCCCTTGGATCATTCATGGTTTCCTGAATTAATTTAGTCTCAACTTGCTTATCTGCATTATTAGGATCCTCATTACGTTCTGATGCCTGACAAGCAGTTAGCATAATCGTTAATGATAGTAATATTAGCAACACTGTGATGCCTTTTCTCAATTTTAACACCCCTCCCGTTTTATAATTAAAATATATCCAATTTTAAATAATTCAAGTCCCTATTTGCGGCTTATTTTATATGAACTATAAGCCTACCTAAACCAACGCTAGCTAAACATAAGAAAACATTGAGAACTACATTTAATAAACCAGTTATCATTCTACCCTTTGAAAACATCTCCATCGTTTCATATCCAAACGTTGAAAAAGTAGTCAACCCTCCCAAAACTCCAATTACTAAAAAGACCTTCAACTCTTCAGAGATATTCCATACAGTTAAACTCAACTCCATAATTAAGCCAATTAGAAAACAACCAATTACATTTACAGCTAGTGTCCCATATGGAAAATTTTCTCCACACACTCTAACAGATAATAAAGTAGTCAAGTATCTTAATGATGCGCCTATAAAACCACCGACTCCAACATAAAGTAATTTATCCATCCTGGCTCTCCTCTTAATTCATCATTTTCTAAAACTATTACTTCAATTATTTTTAATAAATAACCCACATCTATAGAGACTGCTCTTATGGCAATTCAGCATTTTTAATTTCTGAAATATCTTCAAATACCCTTGAATATGCAGCCTTTATATTTACATCACATTCTGTATCATTGTATAATCCATATCCCCAAAATTTATTTCCTATATAGAACAAACCTGTTATATACTTTCCATCATTGGCATCTGGTTCATCTTCATACGATAAATCTTCTTTAATGAAGTTAACATGAGATTTTTCGTTGCCAATAAAATAAAAGGGTATTTTTGATGTTTTATATATAGAGACGTATTCCGCATTAGATGCCTCATGCAAATTATCCTTAGTAATAAATATTGCATCATATTTAGAGTCAAAGTCATTCTCTTTTAAGAAAACAAAATCAATTTCTTCAAATTCTACCTGTGATTCTCTGATCTCTGGTTCATCACCAATTATTCCAATTGTCAATATTTCACCTTGGTATTTTTCTGTTTTATCAACATTAGAACCTGAACATCCCGTTTGAATTGTTAAAATCATAATAAGAATAAATAATATAATTTTCTTCACTAATAACCTTCCCCTTATCTACACATTTCCCGAACGAACATTCGTAAGCAATCCCCATCTAATGGCTTTGCCGAATGTTTGTTCGGGGCTGCTTTATTATATATAAATGCTTATTTTATTAGCTTGGACATTTCCTTAAATAAGGGGGTTCCTGCTTGCTTTAAGATATCAAATACTACAGTTTCGGTATTAGTCACCACTGCTCCTATGGCTGACATTTGTGATAAACCATTTTGATTGTTTTCCTTAGTGCGTGAGCAGACGCCATCACCTACGACAAATACTTGGTATCCATTAGCTAATAAATCTCTTGTAGTTTGCAGAACACAAACGTGGGTTTCCATTCCCACAATGATAACCTTTTTCTTTCCTAGTTCCCTTAAGCTTGCTGCTACATCATCGGTAAAACCAGTATAAGTTATTTTTTCATATACTGCTACCTCTCCTAAATTGTCTCTTACTTCCGCAACAGTTTTTCCGAGCCCCTTAGGATATTGTTCCGTGACAATTATCGGAATTTCTAGTTTCTGACAAAGGGTTAATATAATATTGGTATTGTGAATTACAGACTGTCCATTGTGCATTGCGGGTACTATGCGCTCCTGAATATCAACTATCATGAATACTGTTTCTTCCTCTGATAAAATATATTTATCCATTGCTGATCGCTCCTTTGTATTATTTATCCTGCAACATCAATTACTTTATTACGAAGCGTTTTTAAGTTAATCCTCTTCCTTTTGTTTCTTTTGAAAACCGTTATTATCAATATAATAGTTATCTTTATAAATTAGCTCCGATATTGGTACAATTTTATATCCTTGCTCTTTAAAATAGGGCAACAATAGCTTTAAAGCTTCAGGCGTACTCTCTCCATCATTGTGAAACAAAACAATCGCCCCAGGGTGAATTTTTTGAGTTATGCGGTCATACATAGCTTGAGTAGATAAGTTTTGCCAATCTAAAGAATCTACACTCCATTGTATTGTAACTAAATTTAGATTCGTTGCCGTATTTATGACCAGATTGTTATAAGCTCCGAAAGGAGGTCGAAAGAGATACGGGTTTTGACCGGTGATTTCCGTAACCATTTGCACGTTATCTAAAAGTTCCTTTTTAATTTTCTCTTGATCCAAATCAGTTAACCGAGGGTGATTTGCAGTATGCAACCCAATCTCATGTCCCCTGTTACTTATTTCTTTCGCTAATTCCGGAAATTCCTTCAGCCAAATATTCGTTAAAAAAAAGGTTGTTTTGATTTCCCGTTCGTCGAGTATTTGCAAGATTTGCGGAGTACGTGTACTCCCCCAAGTAGCATCAAAAGAGAGTGCTATTTTCTTTTCTGATGTATCTACTGCATAAATAGGTACAAGTCTGCTACCGGAAATAACGCTAACTGCCTCTACAGCAAGATCTTTCAAGGGAATGGGAAAGATCGACAAAAGAGAAATAACGATTACCAAAACTAAAAGTAAACGGGACATTTTATATTTAGAAAGAAAGATAACATTAATAATAATCTCCTCCTCTACTCATTTTTATTAATGTTTATTCGTAGAGAAGGAGAGATATTATAAAAATAGATTATGAAGTGTAATTTGGTGACTCCTTAGTAATCTGGATATCATGAGGATGACTTTCTCTGAGTCCTGCTGCTGATTGTCTAATGAAGCGGGCTTTAGTCTTTAATTCCTCGATATCTTTACAACCAGTATAACCCATACCGGCTCTCAAGCCACCCATAAGCTGATAGATAGTATCAGTTACCGAGCCTTTATAAGGTAAGCGACCTTCGACACCCTCCGGGACTAATTTCTTAACATTCTCCTGGAAGTAACGGTCACAAGAACCATCTTTCATGGCACTAAGAGACCCCATGCCCCGATATACTTTATAGCTTCTTCCTTGATAAATCTCTACCTCTCCAGGACTTTCTTCCGTACCAGCTAATAGACTACCAATCATTACTACATTAGCACCTGCGGCTAATGCCTTGACAATATCTCCGGAATATTTAATCCCTCCGTCAGCAATGACCGGAATACCGACTTTTGCTGCTTCACGGGCACATTCGAAAATTGCGGTTAATTGCGGCACACCAATACCGGCTACTACACGGGTGGTACAAATTGATCCGGGACCAATCCCAACTTTAACCGCATTTACCCCGGCTTGAATAAGGTCATGTGTCGCTTCACCAGTAGCAACATTACCTGCAATTATTTCCAAATTGGGATAGAGATTACGAATCTCTTTAACAGTCTGGAGTACACCTAAAGAATGTCCATGCGCCGTATCAATAACAATAAGATCTACTTTTGCCTTCACCAAAGCTGCCACACGTTCAAAGGTATCTGCGCTAACTCCTACTGCCGCCCCAACTAATAGCCGACTGTTTTCATCTTTAGCCGAGTTAGGATATTTAATTCCTTTTTCAATGTCTTTAATGGTAATTAAACCTTTAAGATTAAAACCTTCGTCAACCAAAGGCAACTTTTCAATCTTATATTTGCTTAAAATATTTTTAGCCATTTCCATTGTTGTATCAGTTGATCCGGTGATGAGATTTTTTTTAGTCATTACTTCATCAATCTTTTTGGTAAAATCAGTTTCAAAGCGGATATCCCTGTTGGTAATTATTCCGATAAGCTTCGTTCCTTCCGTGATGGGGATACCGGAAATATGATAACGTTCCATTATTTCCATAGCTTTAGCAATTGTATGATCTTTACTTAGATAGATCGGATCAGTAATAACTCCGTGTTCGGAACGTTTTACTCTATCTACTTCGGAGGCTTGTTTTTCGATAGACATATTTTTATGTATTACGCCCAAACCACCTTCACGTGCAATTGCCCGAGCCATCCGGGATTCAGTAACTGTATCCATACCTGCGCTGATGATGGGTATATTTAGTTTAATTTTTTTAGTAAGGCTTGTACTAATATCAACGTCTCTGGGAAGCACCTCTGAACGAGACGGAACTAATAACACATCATCAAAAGTTAAGCCGATCTTTGCGAACTTTTGATCAAAATTATCAAGATCAATTCCGGAAAATTTTGCGTCTTCCATTTTTTCACCTCATTAAAAAGATATTGTTAATAATATAAAGGAATTATACCATGTTTTGTCTCGCTAATCTATCTTCTCTTCTGAGGTAATTTGTTTTTTAAGACTGGCTTGTAATTCTATATATCGAAAATTATTCTGCATTAACCATTTCGCATAACGTTGATTATTCAAACGCAATTGCTGTTTTTCTTTTTCTAATTGACTAAATAAATTTCTTTTTTCAAGTTCCATTTTCTCAATAAGATTCATTAAAATTCTTCTGCTTAAGCGCAGTTGATTTACCTGTTTTTCCAGTTCAACAATCTTTTTTTTATAAAAAACAAGTTCTTCTTGAGAATTCAAAAGCACTTCACTCCCGACCTTAATTACTATTTAATCCTCTAATAAATATATATTATCTTGGATATATCTTATTCTTACCAGAAAATCTCAAATTATTATGGCAGAATTAAGATCGAGAACAAAATTCGGGATGAAGTAGTTTTATACTATTTAACGGCACCTTCATTTCACCAAAACTAGTCAGATCATGCTCTTCATGTCCGTGAAAATCCGAGCCACCTGTAATAAATAAATTATATTTTTGCGCTATCTCCCCATATTTATCTTCTTCTTCTTGGCTATGTCTAGGATGAAATACTTCCAGACCTTGGAGACCATTTTCCGCCAGTAAAGAAATTATTGGATCATAGTCGATTAAGCCCGGGTGAGCTAAGACAGGGATTCCCTTCGCTTCTTTAATAATCTCGATGGCCAAGCAAGGTGTAAACTTAAATCTGGGTATAAAGGCTGCGCATCCTGGGTCTAAATACTTCATAAAAGCTTCCGCAATTGAATTTACAACCCCTTTATCAATTAGAACAAGGGCAAGATGTACTCTGCCTAAATTTTTGGCTGAAGCCTTATTTCTTACTTCATTCATATCGATATAAATCCCTAACCCAGCTAATTTAGCCACCATTTTTTCGATTCTACTTACCCGGGCTTTTTGTAGAAGTTGTATTGTTTCTTGCATTCTTTCATTTTTTTGCTTAAAATTGTAGCCTAAGATATGCAACTCATATTCTTCATAAATTGTGCTGAATTCTATTCCCGGAATAAATTCTAACTCATATTTGCGGCACTCTTCAGCAGCTGCTGCTAAGCCGGCTGTTGTATCATGATCCGTAATTGCTAAATATTTAATCCCTTTTTGCTGGGCCAAATGCACAATCTCACAAGGGGAATAGGCTCCGTCAGAAGCAGTTGTATGTACATGAAGATCTATTTTATTTTTTGGACTACTCTTCCGGCAAGATTTGCTGTAAGACACGAAGAAAATTACCCCCCATTACTTTACTTATTTCTTCAGCTTTCCATCCTAATTGGCATAACCTCTCGCTTAAACAGGGTAGTTTTGTTCCGTTTTCTAACCCTTGGGGAACTAACTCAATTCCGTCAAAATCAGAACCTAAACCAACATGATCAATACCGGCAATATTTACAGCATAGTCAAGATGTTTTAAGACATGCTCGATCGTAATCCTATTTGGTTTTTCTCCTAAAAAATGCGGATAAAAATTTATCCCAACGACCCCCTGGTTCTTTTTCAAAGCTATCAGCTGATCATCGGTTAAATTACGGGGATGTTCATGTAGTGAAAAACAGCAAGAGTGAGTTGCCACAACGGGCTGTTCAGATAAAGATATTACATCCCAGAATCCGGCTTCTGATAAATGGGAGACATCGATTACCATCCCTAATCGATTCATTTCCTGAACAACTTCACGGCCAAAAGTAGTTAAACCTCCACCACTATCTTTTTCCCAAATGCCATCGGCTAACTCATTCCTTTGATTCCAAGTTAAAGTCAAAGAACGAATACCAAGCTTAAATAAAATACGTAAATTACTAAGCTTTCCTCTTAAAGCTTCGCCCCCTTCAATAGCTAATAAAACATGCGGTAAGGCCTCGTTTAAAGCAAGCAAATCTTTTTTCGTGGTCACCGTTAAGGGGTGCCCGTTTCCTTCTTCTTGTAGCTGATTAAAAAAATCTAGTATTTCTAAAACCCTTGATAAAGGACAGGATGCTTTGTATTCTGGCTCAATATAGATTGACATAAATTGCAAAGCTATCCCGGCCTTTTTTAATTTAAGCCAATCTAAATGTCCGGTCTCATTATCTTCCCAAAAGGAACGCTTATTTTTATATAATTCCAGGAGAGTATCACAATGTCCGTCAATGATTAACACTTATTTTCCCTCTTTCAAAAAATATTACAAGAAAAACCATGCTGAGAAAATAAAAAAGCCTGTTTAGATTACAACAGGCTAAAAAAGCAAGCTTTACCTTTTTATTTATCTGGGTTCAATAATTAGTTTAATCGCAGTTCTTTCTTCACCATCAATAACAATATCAGTAAAAGCAGGAATACAGATTAAATCAATACCACTAGGAGCAACAAATCCTCTTGCTATAGCAACTGCTTTAACCGACTGATTTAAAGCGCCTGCACCTATAGCTTGAATTTCTGCACAACCCCTCTCTCTAATAACACCTGCTAATGCGCCTGCAACCGCATTTGGACTAGATTTTGCTGAAACTTTAAGAACTTCCAATCTTGTTACCTCCCTCAAAAATTATATAATACAGTAATTAATAAAGTATATATTCTACTTGAGTTAAAAAATTCCTTTTTCTTTTGAAAAAATTAAGCATTAATTCTATAAAATAAGCAAAAATAAGAAAAGATTTAAACAAATAGAGTATATTTAGTCAAAATAGAGTTCCTGAATACGTTGAATATCCATGCACTTACCGGTAGATTCATCAATTTTAAGGGCTACTGCACAAAAAAGCACCTCCCCTTTAGCTACATCAAAACGCATCGGCATTTGGGTAAGAAATTTTCGAATGATCACATCTTTATCCATTCCCAAGACGGAATTACGGGGTCCAGTCATTCCTATATCAGATATATATGCTGTTCCCTGTGGAAGTATACGTTCATCAGCCGTTTGAACATGAGTGTGAGTTCCAACTACAGCAGATACTTGCCCATCCATATACCAGCCAAATGCTATTTTTTCAGAAGTTGCCTCTGCGTGAAAATCAATAATAATGATCGGAGTTTCTTCCCGCATTTCTTTTATAATAGTGTCTGCTGCTCGAAAGGGACAATCTAAATTATGTAGAAAAACTCTGCCGGAAAGATTAATTATCCCTATTTTTTGTTTATTTCTTAGAGTGATGACCTTACTGCCTTTGCCGGGTGTACCGGGAGGATAATTTGCAGGTCTAATTAAATTAAGATCGCGATCAATAAATTGTAATATCTCTTTTTTATCCCAGGTATGATTACCTAAAGTAATAAAATCAACAGAGGAATTATATAACTCGTAAACAATTTCCTGAGTAATTCCTTTACCACCTGCGGCATTCTCACCATTAACCATGATAAAATCAAAATCTTGACTTTTATCATGGAGATATTGTTTTAAGGCATTACGTCCAGGACGACCGACAAGATCACCTATTATCAAAACATTAAGCATTTTTTCTCCCTCTAAATTAATTAATCTAATTCTATCCTAATATTATTGTTCCTAATATTATTGTTTAAAAACCAAAACTCGCCCTTCTTCTCTCAGTGCAATTATCTCATTTTCTAATTTCTTAGCTTGCAGGCTATCTAACAGACACTTAATATAATCATCCTGCAAGAGGAGATCTTCTTCAATGAACACTGAGCTTTCATCGATTATAAGAAGGTTCTTAAAATAAGTATTCAACAAATAGATAGCTATGGAAATTTCTTTAGGTAACAAACTATCAATATCCCTTGTGATGATTATCTTCGTATAATTCAATTCATACTCAAAATTTATTAAAAATTGTTGTAGACTTTTTGGTCCTTCACTCTTTTCAAAACGCAAATATGTGCGAATACACGTACTTAATTCGTCACTAAACTTATTTAAAATGTATTCTTTAGGTTTCCCGTGTAGTATAAAGATCAGTTTTAAGGAGTTTTCGGAAGGATAATAATTTATAGAACATATTTCCGGGAAACGTACCAGAAGTGAAGTAAGTAATCCTATGCTATCTTTTTCATCTTCCGATATAGCAATTCTTTTTGAGGAGATCATGAATAATTACCACCTGCCTTTTCAAGCATTTATGCAATAAAAAACTTGATTTTATTACTTCTGCATTTATTATTAAAAATCCTTTTATTTTCCCCTCTACATTAGAAAAAGCGACCAAAAGGTCGCTTTTATTTGGCATAATCAACTGCTCGTGTTTCTCTTATCACAACAACTTTAATTTGACCCGGATAATCGAGATTGTTTTCAATTGATTTAACGAGATCGCGTGCCATCGTAACAGAATTTGCATCATCAATTTTATCAGGTTTCACTATAATTCTAATTTCACGTCCAGCTTGAATAGCAAATGATTTTTCCACACCCTCAAAGGAGTTGGCTATTTCCTCAAGTTTATCAAGACGTTTAATGTAAGCTTCTATGGTTTCCCGTCTAGCTCCCGGACGTGCTGCAGAAATAGCATCTGCAGACGCAACCAAAACAGCCTCAATAGATTTAAAGGGTTCATCGCCATGATGGGCCCCAATGGCATGAATAACGTCACTAGATTCCCGATATTTTTTCGCTAGGTTTGCGCCTATCGTTACATGAGGACCTTCTACCTCATGATCGACTGCTTTACCTATATCATGTAAAAGTCCTGCTCTTTTGGCCAAAGTCACATCTACATCTAATTCCGCGGCCATTACCGCCGCTAAATGAGCTACTTCGATCGAATGTTTTAAAACATTCTGTCCATAACTTGTCCTATATTGAAGTCTTCCGAGTAATTTGATCAGTTCAGGGTGCAAACCATTAACACCTGTTTCAAAGGTAGCCTGTTCACCCTCTTCACGAATCTTCTGCTCAATTTCCTTTTGAGCTTTTTCTACCATCTCTTCAATACGAGCTGGATGAATTCGACCATCCAATATTAACTTTTCCAAAGCTGTACGAGCAACTTCTCTCCTAATGGGATCAAAACCTGATAAAATAACTGCTTCAGGAGTATCATCAATAATTAAATCAATACCAGTTAGAGTTTCTAAAGTTCTAATATTACGTCCTTCCCTACCGATGATGCGTCCTTTCATTTCATCATTCGGCAGAGGAACTACAGATACTGTTGATTCAACTACATGATCTGCAGCACAACGTTGTATCGCAAGAGAGATAATTTCCCGAGCCTTTTTTTCGCCTTCTTCTTTGGCTTGTGTTTCATAGTCTTTAATTAGCATCGCCATTTCATGTTTGATTTCTTCTTCGACTCGTTTGAGAAGTAAATCACGAGCTTGATTAAAGGATAAATTGGAAATCCGCACTAATTCATCCATCTGTTTTTGAAAAACACCTGCTACTTTTTTCTTCTGTTCATTAAGTTCTTGCTCAAGGTTCTCAATATTTTCTTCTTTCTTTTCCATCGTTTCAGATTTTCGGTCAAGAGTTTCCTCTTTTTGTTGCAAGCGACGTTCTAAGCGTTGTAATTCACTACGTCTTTCCCTTGTTTCACGGTCTAATTCTACCCTTAATTTATGAGCTTCTTCTTTTGCCTCTAAAATAGATTCTTTTTTCTTAGCTTCCACATTTCTCTGGGCTTCTTCTAACATTTTTTTAGCTTCTACTTCAGCCGAAGTAATTTTGGCCTCTGCGGTCTTTTTTCTCATAATATAACCGATAGAAGAACCAACACCCAGTGCAACTACACCAATAACCAGATAATAAATAAATATCACGTTCACCTCCCTTATATAAAAAAATAACCGAAGAAGACTCGGTTATCATATAATCCGCCAATATTTATTACACAGGTTAATACAGACAAAAATACCTAAAATATGTCCGCATTTTTTTATACTATATGCTTAACCCGTGATGGGATTTAAATATATATACATAATTCGAAAATATATATGCATAAAATCCATTTGGCAGAAAAAGTTAACCGCTATTCTCCACTATAATTTTAATTGTTTATAAAGTTGCTGTCAAGCAAATGAAAAATTATGTACTAATTATCAAGAAAAAACTTTTCATTTAATACCGTTATGATACTGGTTTTAGAAAAACCCTTGTTGTATAAGTGACGCGCCACCATGCTTTTTAATTGTTCCACTGATTTTTGCCTTGTTTTATTATTAATAAACTTTTCTGCCAAACTACGTGCCAGTTCTAGCTCCTTATTTCTATCATAATTATCCAGCACTGAAGAAATAATCTCTTTAGAAATCCCTTTTTCTGCTAACTTTTTAGAGATATATAAACAACCATGTGGTTTTTGCTCTGTATAATAATTAAGGTAATTCAGCGCCAATTTTTGATCATCAAGATATCCCCAAGACAACAATTGACTCATTACTTCATCTATTTGCTGCTGGTCGAAATCAAATTTGCTTAAAAATAAAGCTAATTCTTTTTGACTATATGCCCGGTAGGTTAATTTTTTTAGGGCTAAAGAAAGAGGGTTTTTATGATTTTTCTTTTGCTTCTGTTGGTTTAACAAAAGTTTCCCGAACCTTTGTTTCTATTTCTTTAGCTAATTCCGGGTTTTCCTTAAGATATTGTTTAGTATTCTCACGCCCCTGCCCTAACCGGGTGTCCTTATAAGAATACCAAGCTCCGCTCTTCTCAATAATATCCAAATCTGCGGCTAAATCGATAATACCACCTTCATGGGAAACACCTTCGCCATACATGATATCAAACTCAGCAGTTTTAAAGGGAGGTGCAACTTTATTCTTAACAACTTTGATTCTCGTGCGACTGCCGATCATGTCACTGCCTTGTTTTAATGTTTCTATTTTTCGTACTTCCAGGCGTACAGAAGAATAAAACTTCAGAGCACGACCTCCCGGAGTTACTTCCGGATTACCAAACATTATCCCCACCTTTTCTCTAATCTGGTTAATAAATACGACAATCGTTTGGGATTTACTGATCGCTCCTGTTAGTTTACGTAAAGCCTGAGACATTAAACGTGCTTGCAAACCTACATGGGCATCTCCCATGTCTCCTTCTATCTCTGCTCTTGGCACAAGTGCGGCAACAGAGTCCACAACAACTATATCAACTGCACCGCTTCTGACTAAAGCCTCCGCAATTTCTAAAGCTTGTTCGCCAGTATCTGGTTGAGAAATAAGAAGATTATCAATATCAACTCCTAAGTTTTTGGCATAGAGCGGATCGAGGGCATGCTCCGCATCAATAAAGGAAGCTATACCGCCCAATTTTTGTGCTTCAGCAATTATATGTAAAGCAACTGTAGTTTTCCCCGATGATTCAGGTCCGTATATTTCTATTACTCTCCCCCGGGGAACCCCCCCAACACCCAAAGCCAAATCAAGAGTCAATATTCCTGTAGGAATAGTCTCGATTTGTAACTTAATCGAAGCATCTCCCATCTTCATGATAGAACCTTTTCCGAATTGCTTTTCGATCGAAGAAAGAGCCATTTCCAAGGCTTTTTGTTTATCTGATACAGCCATTATAAATCCTCCCCACACAAAACATTTGTTCGATATACATATTATAAATAAGCTGGTATCGTTTGTCAATTAAAAATTTTAGAAATCAGGACATGGCAGGGGGACGTTTCGTTGTGGCAAACGAAACGTCCCCCTGCCAGAAGAGATTTTTTTCTAATTTTTCGGTCTGGCTAATTGCACGGAAATCCTTTTCCCTTTGATTGTACGCCGATCCATAGTATTGATAACCCGATGTGCCATATCTTCAGGGACTTCTACAAAAGAAAATTTATCAAAGATACTGATATGGCCAATTGCGCTAGCCGATATCCCGGATTCTTCAGAAATTATCTTGACCAAATCCTTTAAGGCTATATTTTGTTGCCGCCCGATCGTGATAAAGAGTCGAACCATACCCTTTTTAGCTCCGGTATTCCCAAAATCTCCTGTAAAATCAATTTCCGAAAGCTCTGTTTCCCGTTGCGAAAACGCATATTTTAACGCAGCGGCTGCAATATCCTGAGGAGAATGATTTTCGGTTAATACTTCAATGATTGACTGATATGAATTTAAATTACCGTCAGCCAGGATATTTTCAATTTCTTTTTTGATAACACCTTTTTGCTGTTCAACCACTTCTTGAAAAGTAGGTATATTGGCCTTGTTAATCCTGGTTTTAATTAGTTTTTCAATCATTCTTAAATGAGGGTACTCCTGAGGAAGAATTAAATTTAAAGCTTTCCCTTCCTTACCTGCTCTCCCCGTTCTGCCGATTCTATGAACATAAGCCTCTGGATCTAAGGGAATATCATAGTTAATCACATGACTTATCCGATCAATATCTAGTCCTCTAGCTGCCACATCAGTTGCCACAAGGAGTTCAACGTCCCCTTGTCTAAAGGCTTTCATAGTTTTATCCCTTTGTGCTTGCGTTAAATCTCCATGAAGACCTTCTGCAAAATATCCTCTCGACTGTAAATTGGCAACTAACTCATCAACCCCACGTTTTGTGCGACAAAATACTATCACAGAATCATAATTCTCATAATCCAAAATTCTGCAGAGAGCATCAGCTTTGACTCCTCCCCGCACAATTTCATAATAATATTGTTCAATTAATGGTACGGTAAGTGTTTCTTTATTCACGCTGACAAAATGCGGGTTTTTTAAATAATTTTTAGCTAGTTTTTGGATTGGTGCAGGCATCGTTGCTGAAAAAAGCAAGGTTTGCCTTTCTTTGGGTGCATTACTAAGTATAGCTTCGATATCCTCAATAAAGCCCATATCCAACATTTCATCAGCTTCATCTAATACGGCAATACTAACATTACTTAAATCTAAAGTCTTACGTTTCAAATGATCCAGCGTTCGACCAGGAGTACCAATAACCACATGAACCCCCATGCGTAAGGAGCGAATCTGGCGATCGATAGGTTGTCCGCCATAAATCGGCAAGACCTTTATTTTTTTATAACGACCGATTTTACTGATTTCTCCTGCTACTTGAATAGCTAATTCCCGTGTAGGTGTCAAAATTAATGCTTGTACCTTAGATAATTTAGCATTGATTTTTTCTCCTATGGGAATACCAAATGCTGCTGTTTTCCCTGTCCCGGTCTGTGCTTGACCAATCACATCCCTATTTTCCATGATAACAGGAATTGCTTCGGCCTGAATAGGTGTAGGCTCTTCAAACCCCATCTCTTCCAAAGCTGTCGCGATTTCTTTTCTTATTTCCAATTCACCAAAATTAAATTTTTTCATTAAATACTCCTTTCATCCTTTCACCTTATCAAAATGATTATAAATTAGAATTTAATCTTCTACGCTATTTTAAGATATCTCCAGATTAAGTAAAGCGCTTGATGTACCGTCCTTGTTCGAATCATTTCTCTATCACCGTTAAATTTGAATTCTGTACAAAATGTCTTTTCCGGTGTAGCTAAAGCAACATAAACAAGTCCTACCGGCTTTTCCTCAGTGCCACCCCCGGGTCCGGCAATACCGGTAATACCGATCCCCAGATTAGTACCGGTCAATTTTCTGATTTGTTCTGCCATGGACATACCAACTTCACGACTAACCGCACCATATTGGTTCAATAAGTGCTGTGGAACCCCTAGAACTTCTTCCTTGATCATATTATCATAAGAAACTATTGAGCCTAAAAAATATTCCGAAGAACCGGGTACTGTAGTCAAATATTGTGCCAACATCCCTCCGGTACAGGATTCGGCAGTGCTGATTGTGAGCTTTTGTTGCAGCAACAACTGAGCAACGGCATCAGTTATGGTTACCTTATCCATGCCAAAGAAATAAGGGATGGTCCGCTGTTTAATTTCTATTAAAACAGGGGCAATCTTTTTCTGGAATTCCTCTTCGTTTTTCGCCCTCGTTGTTAAGCGTAATTGGATTTCACCAGTTTTAGCATAAAGAGCTAACGTTACCTCTTCTTGTTGTTTAAAAAGATCAGCTAATAATTCTTCTAAACTGGGTTCTCCTATACCGATAAACTTTAACGTAGCAGAATACAACATCTCTTGGATTTCAAAGCCGAAAACCTCTTTAAGCCAAGGTACGGCATAACCGGAAAACATTAGTTTCATTTCTCGGGGTGGTCCGGGGAGAACAACAAAAGCCTTGTTCCCCGTATTCAGAGCCATTCCAGGTGCTGAACCTATTTCATTTGTCAAAATAAATGAACCTGGGATAAATGCAGCCTGCTTAAGGTTATTCTCTGTCCAGGTAAAATTTGTTTTCTTAAATAAAGTATATATCTTTGCTAATTCTTCAGGAAGAATCTCCAAAGGAAGCTGTAAAAATTCAGCTAACGATTCCTTAGTTATATCATCTGCTGTTGGTCCCAATCCACCAGTCAGAATAATTAAATCCGCTCTCTCTGCAGCAATCCTTAACGCTTGCTTTACTCTTTCTTTATTATCTCCTACCGTAGTATTAAAGTAAATATTAATACCTAATAAAGCTAATTCTTCAGATAAAAATTGCATATTTATATTCAAAATCTGACCTAATAAGAGTTCTGTCCCTACTGTAATTATTTCTGCTTGCAGAAAATCACCTTCTCTTTCCCCACTTAGCCTATTTTACAGAAAAAATGAGTATAAATCAATCTCTCAATATTTTATTTAATTTAAGTAGAGCAAATTACGCAAATTAAAAAGCCCTCAGGTGAGGGCTAGGAAATTTAGGCTGACTTTGTTTTTTGCTCAGCAGAGAGAATTTCCCTAAACTCTACACCACTGATTTTTTCTTTAATTTTTAGATTTTCAACTATGCGGTTAATTAACTCCTGCTTTCCTTCTAAAATCTCTTTGGTTTTCTTCTCTAAAGCTTTAATGATTTCCTGAGAAACATGATAAAATTCTTGTTCAGGTAAATGTTCAACAGAAATTACTCCTAATCTTGATAATCCTGATGAGACAATGCGCTGAGTCAGTTCCATCGCTTTTTGAAAATCATTAGCAGCACCTGTGCTTCTCTCCTGTAGAAATAATTCCTCACTGATGGCACCACCTAAGAGAATCATAATCTCTTTTTCTAAATCAGACTTTGTATAAAGAGTTTGTTCTTCTTTGGGGGTGTGTCGTACATAACCTAGGGCATTTCCCCGTGAAGTTACTGTAATCTGGTCAACCGACTCTGGATTTAAGATTTCACTAATCAAGGCATGTCCGGCTTCATGAATAGAAACACGCTGTAATGTTGCCGCACTTTTTGACCTATCGGAGAGTTTTTCTCCTAAGATAACTTTATCTACTGCTTCCCTAAAATGAACCTGCGTGATTAAGTGGTTTTTTTCACGTAAAGCTAAAATAGCCGCTTCATTCGTCACATTCTCCAAATGGGCGCCGGAAAAGCCATAGGTGCTGGTCGCAATTTCCTCAAGATTTACCTTTTTATCTAACGGTTTATTGTTACAATGAAGCTGTAAAATAGACAAACGAGAATCTTTATCAGGTAGGTCTATTTTTACCTGACGGTCAAAACGTCCGGGACGTAAAAGAGCACTATCTAATAAATCAGGTCTATTCGTAGCTGCGATCAGCAGAATCTGCACATCAGTTTGGGAATTCAGCCCATCCATTTCCACTAAGAGCTGATTTAAGGTTTGATCATATTCTAAATGACTGGTATTATTACCTCTCTTCCCACCTAAAACCTCAATTTCATCAATAAAGATTACCGCCCGATGTTTCTTTTGATTTCTAGCCATTTCCCGAGCTTTTTGAAAGAGATTTCTTACTCTTTGTGCTCCAACACCTGCATACATTTCAATAAATTCACTACCGGAGGTGGCAATAAATACAGCATCCGAATACCCGGCAGCCGCTTTGGCTAACAGCGTTTTTCCGGTACCAGGAGGACCGGTCAGGAGGATTCCTTTAATCGGTCTGATCCCCATTTTATGCACCGTTGTTGATTTTATTAAAAACTCAAGGGCCTCTTTTAATTCTTGTTTAGGGGTATCTAAACCACCAATGTCCTCAAAGGTGAATTTGAGGTTCTTAACAGTCTTTTGAGGTGTAGTTATATTAATCAAACCTTTTTTTCTAGAAACCATAAATAGGAAAAACATTAAAATACCCAAAATTACAAATGGTGTAATATCATATCCGATATAAACCAAATAAGAGAGGGTTCCGAATACTAAGCCAATGGTTATTTCTTTTTTCATATATACTCCTCCCCTATTGTCGTAATTAGTTTTAATGGATTATCGCGATTATTGATAATCAGATGAGCATAATCATTACCAATATTCGCAGTAATGAAAATGAATTGGTTATCCAATTCTAAATCATAGGTTATTTTATCTTCCTGAGATAAAGAGGCTAATTGTTCCGGCAGAGCTGTGAAAAGTCCTGTGTTGATTGCTTCATAAAGCGGTAATTTAGCGGCTTTCAGAAAACTAGCTAACTCTTTATTATGAGTATTATTCTTAATTTCAACTACACAATTTTCCAGACTATTATTTCTTTCTTCTTGAATTTGATTGATCAAAAGATAAAAATTTGGTTGTAACTCTTCTGATGAATTAAATTCCGCTGTAAGATACAGACTTTTCTCATTTTGGGTAAAGTCGCTTATTTTAACTGTTTCCATTTTTAGCAAACTTTTTTCTAAAGGATCGGTAAAAATAAACTGCTTATATATATAGGATCCACCTATTAATAATCCAAAACTAGTGATTCCTATAACTATTATTGTGAATATACGTAATATTTTTTCCGCCATAGTTTACTCCCCTCCTCCTCCAGAATTACTAATTCATTATAACACAGCCTTTTGCCCATTTCCTTAGACAAACTATGGAAACAAACCGGAAAACAGCCATCACAAATGAAAAAACAGACTTCACACTAGTGTGTTAGTCTGTTGACACTACATCATACCTAGATAAATTAGCCCTGCAACGATGAGGCGTGAAAGGAAACCAGCGGCCAAATCATCAGCCATTACCCCCCACCCACGTGGTAAAGCTTGCAGCTTATTAATCGGAATGGGTTTAAAGATATCAAAGATACGAAATAAAATAAAGGCTGCAATAAATTGTGGTATGCTAACCAGCTGCCAGGTTGCGAAAAATGCTCCGCAAAACTCGTCAAATACAATATGTGAGCAATCATGCTTCTGAAAAATCAACTCACCTTGAGTACAAATATATACTCCCAGCAGGGATAATATAATAATTGTGATGAGATCTAATCTCAGATACCAAGCGATGATAAAGGCAAAAAAACTGCCGATCGTTCCTGGGAAATAGGGAGACAGGCCGGTATAAAACCCGGTTGCCAATAATTTTAGAACATTATTTTTCATTCTGCTTTTAACCTAAGATTCTTTCTAGCTTTCAAATAATAATCAATGCCTGACCAAAGGGTAAATATCACCGCAAGATACATTAAATATTTACCAATGGCTAAATTTAGCAGAATAGCTGTAATGGCCACAATTTGGGAAATGGTCTTTAATTTACCCAGTTTACTGGCTGCTATGATAACCCCTTCTGCTGCAGCTAAAGTACGTAATCCTGTGACAAAAAACTCACGCCCAATAATGATAAAGGCAATCCAACCTGAAATCAGTCTTAATTCTACTAAAACAATTAAAGCTGCAGTAATTAAGAGCTTATCAGCTAATGGATCCATTAGTTTTCCCAAGTTCGTTACTTGTTTACGCTTACGGGCAATATATCCGTCTAAGCCATCTGTACTAGCGGCAATAATAAATATGGCCGTGGCAATATATTGACCATATGGTATCCGAATTAAAAATACTAATAAAAAAATTGGGATCAAAAAAATTCTTAACAATGTTAGTTTATTAGGCAAATTCATTTGCAAATCTCCCCCATAAGAGCGTAATTTTCACTATGAGTAATTATAATCGGAATAATATCACCCGTTTTAATCTTAGACTGAGGTTTAAAATAAACTACTCCATCTATTTCCGGAGAGTCACCTTTTGTCCTACCTTCCCATAATCCTTCATAATCTGAACTTGCGCCATCAACGATTATTTTAACCGTCTTATTAAGCACTTGCGCCTGTTTTACTGCTAAAATACTGTTCTGTAATTTTGAAACTTTCTCGAGGCGTCTTTGTTTTTCAAGAGGACTGATTTGTTCGGGTAATAAAGCTGCCGGTGTATTAGGTTCTTTTGAATAAGCAAAGAAACCGACTCGCTCAAATTGAATTTCTTGTAAAAAAGTGCACAGCTCCTTAAAATGTTCCCATGTTTCACCAGGGAAACCTACAATAAAGGTAGACCTTAACGTTATTTCAGGGATTAATACTCTAATTCTCTTAATTAAATCCATAATATCTGTTTTCTGCATCGACCTACCCATCGCCTTTAAAATAGGATCAGAAATATGTTGTAAGGGTAGATCTAGATATTTACATATTTTTGCTTCTGATTTAATTGTTTGTAAAAGCTCTTCCGTAACACGTTCAGGGTAGCAATAATGAATTCTAAGCCAACCTAACTTGGGAATTTTAACAAGTTCTCGCAATAATTGTGGTAATAAAAATTCTCCTGCTAAATCATACCCATAATAAGTTGTATCTTGGGCAATTAAAATAATTTCTTTGGCACCATTTTCGCAAAGATTCTTAACTTCTTCCACAATGGCTTCAATCGTTCGACTTCTATATCGTCCTTTTAACTGAGGGATCACACAATAAGTACAATAATTATTACACCCTTCTGCAATCTTTACATAAGCAAAGGATTTATCAGCTACAAAATTTCTCGGCACACATTCATCATAAAGATAATTTTCCGGTTGAGTTACTTGGATCATGGCTTCTTCTTCTTTAAATGAATTAAGTAAATTCGGAAGAGCCAAGATATCACCTGTACCCAGGAAAATGTCTACTTCAGGCAAGGCCTCTTTTAATTCCTGAGCATACTTCTGCACAAGACATCCTACCATAATTAAATATTGGCAATTACCTGTTTCTTTATATTGAGCCAGTTCCAAAATCATTTCAATTGATTCCTGTTTGGCACTTTCAATAAAACCACATGTATTTAGAATAATTATTTCAGCAAGAGCTGTCTCTTCTTCGGGAATAAATCCTTTATTAAATAAAAAACCCTGCATCTGTTCACTATCAACTGTGTTTTTAGCACAGCCTAAAGTAATAATCTTGAAACGCTGCGGCGACATTTATTCCCTCCTGTCCTAAAGACCAATCTTTAGTATATAATACGCCCTAGGTGATGTCAAAGCTCATTTATTTCGTTATTTTCTAACACATACGTTTTGGTAATTACTGCTCCTATTTCTCCCATTACACCAAAATTCTGCTCATTTATCCATACCTGGACTTGCCCCGCATTCCCTAATTGAAAGGTTATTCTTTGCGGGTCCGTAAAGTTTATTTCCTCACCTTTTTCAATTATTCTCTGATAAATGATTTTATTAGCACTATTTTTTATCTCCACCCAGCAACGATCATCCAGGCATTTTAATGTCAGATTTATTTCCCTTATTTCCGTTATTTGCTCGGGTTCGTTTGGGTCAAATTCATTCTGCACAGGTTCATTTTGGTCAGGTTCATTTTGCTCCGAAGGCGGTAAAGTGAAATCCGGGTTTTCATCACTAAGCGCAATATCTGCATTCTGATCGGGAAAAGGAATAATAAATTGTTGATAAATATACGAGGTGGCAATTAATAAGATTATAGCAAGTAGCCCTAAAAATATGGCAGTATTGCGACGAGGTGCATTGGTTAAATCGATTTCTTCCGGAATCTTGGTGGGATTCGGCTTGATTTTAATATTTTCAATCAGATAGATCACATATTCGCTTTTATCTATTCCTAAGTATCTACAGTACGTGCGCAAAAAACATTTAAGATAAACATGCTTGCCAAAGAAATCCCATTGCTCATTTTCCATTGCTTCAAGGTATGGTCGTCTGATATTTGTGTCCTTAGCAACCTGTTCTATGGAAAGATGTTGGTTTAATCTGGTATTTCTCAAAATATCGCCCAGTTTTTCCATTCTTCCGCCCTCCTTTTCTCTGTATTCTTCTTAAATCCATCTTCTCGCTTCAGTTTTAATTATCCGTTGTTCCAAACCTCTTTTCAAATTCATCCCAGCTCATTAGAATAGCCCGTGGTTTACTACCTTCATAACCTCCCACAATACCTCTTTCTTCTAATTGGTCAATGATTCTTGCAGCTCTAGTATACCCTATTTTTAAGCGACGTTGCAAAAGAGATATGGAAGCTTGTCCGCTTTCTATAAATAATTTAGTTGCATCAGCTAAGAGAGCATCTTCTTCCTCCAGTGAATCGATTGTTTCTACTTCATCTGTATCCCATGATTCTACATAATCAATCGGTTTATTTTGCTCCTTGAGAAATTCTACCAGAGCCTCAATTTCCTGATCAGAAACATATACACCTTGGACCCTAATCGGTTTAGCCATACCTGTTGGATAGAATAACATATCTCCACGGCCTAAGAGCCGTTCTGCTCCACCCATATCTAAAATTGTGCGTGAATCTGTTTGAGAAGAAACGGCAAAAGCAATCCTCGAAGGAATGTTTGCTTTGATTACACCGGTAATTATATCTACAGACGGCCTCTGGGTAGCTACAACTAAATGAATACCTGCAGCTCTTGCCATTTGGGCAATTCGACAGATGGCATCTTCTACATCAGCCGGTGCAACCATCATCAAATCTGCTAATTCATCAATCAAGACAACAATATAAGGTAATTGCTCCGGTGTATCTTCCTCAGTTGCTTCTTTTTGCAAGACTTGATTATAGCGTTGAAGATCCTTTACGCCTATTCCGGCAAAAAGCTCATATCTACTTTCCATTTCATGAACAACCCAACGCAAAGCACTGGCAGCTTTCTTCGGATCAGTAACTACTGGTGATAATAAATGTGGTACACCATTATATGTAGAGAGCTCAACAACTTTGGGATCAATCATCAATAATTTTACTTCATGTGGGTATGTTTTATATAAAATACTAGCTATTAAAGAATTTATACAAACACTTTTTCCGGAACCTGTTGCTCCGGCGATCAATAAATGTGGCATTTTAGCCAGATCAGCAACAATAGGATTACCGGCGATATCCTTACCTAAAGCTACCGTTAATTTAGAACCTGATTCTTGAAAATTAACAGTTTCTAAGACCTCACGTAATGTTACCATCGCAATTTCTTCATTAGGAACTTCAATCCCAACCGCGGCTTTGCCCGGAATCGGAGCTTCGATCCTGACTTGAGGTGTTGCTAATGAGAGAGCAATATCATCAGCTAGATTTACAATCCGGCTTACTTTAACCCCTGAAGGCGGCTGAATTTCAAATCTGGTAATACTAGGGCCTCTACTTACTTGAGTTACTTTTGCGCGGACATCAAAACTCTCTAAGGTGTGCTCCAAAATTTGTACTTTGTCTGTGATATCCTTATTTAATCTAGAGCTTTTCACTTTAGGAGAACTCTTTAATAATTGTAGCGAAGGAAGGGTAAATTCTTTAGAGAAAGATTGCTTTGTTTCTGCGGAATAAGTGCTTGCTTTTGCAGGATTAATTATCGCCAGAGAAGTATGATTGTTTGCCTCTATCTCTGCTCTTTCCACTGTATCCGCTGTTTCTGCTTCATAGTCATAATGATCAATAATAACAGGTTTTGGTACTTGGGGAACAGGTTTTTCCCTTTGGTCTTTTTTAGGTTTTACAACATCTTCCTCATATTCTTCAAAAAGAAAATCAGTAAGACCTTTATGGGCATTAGAAACAAAATTAACTAAATAGTGATAGCTAGATTTTACTATTTCTTCTAAACTTCTTTTTAATATTCCCACTATCGAGGCAATTAGTAAGACAATCAGAAAAATATAAGATCCTTTACCAAAAAGAACAACGGAAAAGCGGGTAAAAATGGCACCCAAAATTCCTCCGCCGGCTCCTTCCCATCCTGAAGCTACAGTTTGCACCTCTTCCGGTAGCTTTAAATGAAGCATCGCTAAGATTGTCAATAATAATACAAAAATAGAGATTATGCTGGTTGCGTCAATTTTAAATCGCTTTAATAATTTACCTATTCCTACAATAAACAGGATGATCGGAATAATTATTTTCCCGGTACCACATAAACTATTTAAAATATAACAAATCACGCTGCCTACTGCACCCATGGAAAATAAAGCATCATTGCCAATGTTTTCCTGCCACAAACAAAAGAAAACAAAAATTGACAATGCCACTAGAAAAATACCGACTAATTCTTGTTTTATTTCATTTTTTAATGATTTTTTTGTTACTCTAGGCATCTTTTCACCTCACTACTATAAATTACTATATTATTTTACTTCCCGGTTGACAAGCACTATTTAAAAAATGAAGTGGATCAGTGCTTAGTACCCTCTCCACAATATTTGTACCTTGATATAAACGCATTTGCACAGGAATATCTTGAACAGTTCCCTCTACAAATTGTGCTTTTTCCCGGTCTTCCTCATACCATAATACTTCGGGTGGAACAGGTGTATACATAATCATGATGTCTGATGTCCTCCTGTTTTCTTTAATTTTATTAGTTCATTTATTTTATTAACTGCCTGTGATAAACTACCTACTTCATTGATTAAACCCATTTTTACCGCATCTTCACCAACTAGAACCGTACCAATATCCCGGGCTAGATCTCCTGTGCGAAACATTAAGTCACGTAATCCTTTTTCAGAGATAGTAGAATGCTTTTGAATAAAACGTATCACTCTATCTTGCATTTTATCCAAATATTCAAAGGTCTGGGGAACCCCGATCACCAAACCGCTCAAACGAATAGGATGAATAGTCATAGTTGCCGTTTCAGCAATAAATGAATAATCCGCAGCTACAGCGATAGGTACCCCTATACTATGTCCCCCACCTAAAATAATCGAGGCAGTTGGTTTAGATAAGCCATCGATCATTTCTGCTATGGCTAATCCGGCTTCCACATCACCACCAACCGTATTTAAAATTATCAACAATCCTTCAATTTTTGTACTTTGTTCCACCGCAACAAGTTGCGGAATAATATGCTCATATTTTGTGGTTTTATTTTGTGGTGGTAAAATTAGATGTCCTTCTATCTGCCCAACTATTGTCAGGCAATGAATATTAGAAACAGTTTCCGGCGGAAGATGAGGTACACCCAATTCCTTAATATTTTCATTAATCATTTCAGAGAAATTATCTTTATTAGGAAATTCATTAGTAACAGTTGATCTTTTTCTTGACAAGGAATCTTCTCCCCTCGAAATATAATCTCTCTGCTAGCTTGCCTAATTATAAAAAAAAAATGCGTTCTTAGAACGCATTAAATCTTCTAGCTTATACTTCAATGATAATTGGCATGATCATTGGCCTTCTCTTGGTCCTTTCATATAGGTATTTACCTAGAACGTCTCTGATTTGAGCTTTAATCGATGACCAATCGGTTATTCCTTTTTCAAAGCAATTATCTAAAACAATTTTAACCTTTTCACGAGCTTCTTCCATTAGTTCTTCAGATTCTCGTACATAAACAAAACCGCGTGAAATCACATCCGGACCAGCAACAACTAGATTGGCTTCCTTGTCGATTGTCACAACAACAATAAAAATACCATCTTGAGATAGTTGTTTTCTGTCCCGTAAAACAATATTACCCACATCTCCCACGCCTAACCCGTCAACCAGTATTCTACCTGAATTTACTTTTCCATTAATACAACCTTTCTTCGCATTAAATTCTAATACTTGTCCGTTTTCGGCTACAAAAATGTTTTCTTTGGGAATCCCCAACTGAGCAGCGAGTTTAGCATGTTTAACCAGATGTCTGTACTCACCATGTACAGGCATAAAGAATTTAGGTTGGACTAAGTTAATCAAAAGTTTAAGTTCTTCTTGACTGGCATGACCTGAAACGTGAATCCCGCTCATTGATTCATGAATAACTTCGGCACCAAGATAAAAAAGCTGATTTATTGTTTTGGCCACAAGCTTTTCATTACCGGGTATCGGATATGCAGAAATAATCACTGTATCGCCCGGCACTATTTTCACTCTTCGATGATCGGACATGGCAATACGGGTCAAAGCGGACATCGGTTCGCCCTGACTTCCGGTAGTAAGGATCGTAATTCGATCACTGGGATAAGAAAAGATTTCATCTATACTCAATAAAACATTCTCCGGAATGGTTAAATATCCGGTTTCTTGAGCGATAGTAGCTACATTAACCATGCTTCGTCCTACAATCGCAACTTTTCGGTTATATTTAGAGGCGGCATTTATGACCTGTTGAATACGATGCACATTAGAAGCAAATGTGGCAATAATAATTCTCCCCTTGGCATTACGAAAAATCTCGTCAAATGATTCGCCAACGGCTCGTTCTGATAAGGTATAACCCGGTCTTTCCACATTAGTACTATCAGAGAGTAAGACGAGTACACCTTTTTTACCATATTCAGCAATACTAGCAAAATCCGTGACTTCTCCATCTACAGGAGTTTGATCAAATTTAAAATCACCTGCATGTAAAATTATACCTACTGGTGTATGAATAACTAAACCAACTGCATCAGGAATACTATGACTAACCTTAAAAAACTCCACTTGAAAATTCTTGCCCAGTTTTATTTTTTCATTGGGTCGAATAGTTACTAGTTTAGTGCGACCAATATTATTTTCTTTTAATTTTTCTTGTACTATACCTAAAGTAAGCTTTGTTCCGTAAACGGGAACGTTAATTTCCTTTAAGACATAAGACAATGCCCCAATATGGTCTTCATGACCATGTGTAAGTACGATACCCTTGATCATTTCTTTATTCTCAACGAGAAAAGAAAAATCAGGAATAACAATATCAATTCCCAATAATTCATCCTCTGGGAACGCTAATCCGGCATCAATCACCATGATTTCCTTGTCAAAACGAACGGCCATCATATTTTTGCCGATTTCTCCAAGACCGCCCAAAGGAATCAAAGACAGTTTGTTTTTTTCTGCCATTATAAACCTCCTATTTTTTTAAAAACTCCGCTCAAATCTCTTCTACAGCTATTTATTGTTTACAGCCCATAAAATATATAAAAACCTTCTCTAAACGTCCGATCACGATCAGAAGGTTTCTCATACAATAAAACAACAAAACAACCGATCTGATTAAGCCACTTGTTTTATTATAACCTATTTTCCGCGTTGATACAAGCAAGAACAAATTATAAATTTATCTATCTGGCCCCGAAATCCTTATGAAGCTTAAGATTATCCTTATTAGTTTTTGCTTTATTGTAATACTTAGTATAGGACAAATATTCTTCCCGAAGAAGAACCCAGGCTTCTTTCAGTTCATCTTCATATTCACTTTCACCAATTTGGATCTTCTTCTCACGCATTATATTATCTAATTGTTCAGCTGCCCTCAGGTACTTGCGCGGCTCTTTAGCGCTTTCGCCAAAAGGATTATTATCTTCAACAATAATCGCTGCTAGCTGATCTAAGATTTCCCGTCTGGCTCGACAACCATTTTCTTTAATTTCTTGAGCATTCAAATCATAGAGCCTTTTTCTTAAGGCCACAATTCGATCATCATATTCAAATTCCTTCCCCAAGATTAAAGCTCGTTCCAGCAATTTTCGATTATAATTACCATCTCTTAATTGTACATAGATCTGTTCTAATTCGATTTTTTTCATCACAACTTGTTTGTTCACCTTGGACAGAGGGGTTTTATCTGCAAATTCAGCCTTGATTTTTTGTACTTGTTCTAAAAAAAGACGTAAATTATGCTTCATATTGTGAGTGGGTTTATCATAGAAAAGATCCAATTCCTTTGTTTTTCTTTTTACGATCATATTCATAGGTCTCCTACCTCGCTATTAATGATTATTTTATAAGATTTCGATTTGTTTATTGATTATATTATATAATATAAAATTATTATAATCAATTCTTATTATTCTCGTGCGTCAAATGGCGATAAATGTGGCAAGGGGACGTTTCGTTTGCCACATCAAAGGTAAGGGGACACACCGCACTTTTTATGTGTCATCCTAGTTGCGGAATGTCCCCTTGCTATACTTCTGCTACACTAACTTAGAATTCCTGTTTTTTTCATCGCCTCAATAATTACTTGTGTTTCAGCTTCCGTCGCCTCTACTAAAGGCAAACGAAGTTTACCTGAAGACCGGCCCATTAGCTCTAGAGCTTTCTTCACTGGTATAGGATTAGAGACTACAAACAAGGCTTTAAAGATCGGGTATAACTGTAAATGGATTTGCGAAGCTTTCTGGACATCTCCTGCTAAATAGGCATAAATCATTTCCTTCATCTGTTTTCCCACAATGTGAGCCACAACGCTAATTACACCATAACAACCAACGGATAACATCGGTAGAGTTAAACTGTCATCTCCGCTATAGACATAAAAATCATCAGGTAATTTTGCTTTTGCCGCAGATACTTGGTCCAAGTTTCCACAGGCTTCTTTTAAGGCTACAATATTGGGAACTTTGGCCAATCTGGCAACTGTATCAGGTAATAAATTAACACCTGTTCTCCCGGGAACATTATAAAGAATAATCGGTAAATCAGTGGTTCCTGCAACCGTTTTAAAGTGTTGATATAAACCTTCCTGGGTCGGTTTATTATAATAAGGGGAAACTAGCATGATCCCATCAACACCCGTACCAGTAGCCTCTGCTGTCAATCGGGCTGTCTCAAGTGTATTATTTGAACCTGTTCCGGCGATAATCCACGCTTTAGAACCAACCGCTTCCTTGATTGCTTTAAATAATTCAATTTTTTCTACTTCATTCAAATTAGGTGATTCACCGGTAGTGCCGGAGACAACTAAACCCTCATTACCTTCTTCCTCAACCAACTGTAAAGCTAATTTTTGTGCCTCTTTATAATCAACACTTAAGTCATCTTTAAAAGGAGTTATCATAGCTGTAATAAGTCTAGGTAAATTATTCATCATCATCGCCCCTTTTTATAAAAATATGTGTAAATTTATATTTCTATCTCTAAAATCTCATCCAGACCTACTTTTAAGCCGATCCATAATTGTACTTTTCTAACAGCCATTAGTATACCTGGCAGAAAAGATTCACGTGAATAGGAATCATGTCTGATTGTCAGTAATTCTCCGGTGCCCGCAAAGAGGACTTCTTGGTGTGCCACAAGACTTTTCAGCCTAACACTGTGTATTCTAATCCCCCCAAAATCTCCACCACGGCAACAAGAAGCGACAGAATACTGTTCATTTGCGTCCGGCACAGAAAAATTATTTGAAATACCACGTGCTGTCGCAATTGCCGTTCCGGAAGGACTATCTATTTTCTTGTCATTATGATACTCAATAATTTCTCCCTGCTCAAAATAGGCCCCTGCTTCACGGGCAAATTTCATCATCAAAACTGCACCCAAGGAATAATTCGGGGCTAAAAACATGGAAGTGGAATTTTCTTTGGCTAAACAATCAAACTCAGCTAAATCCCCTTCTTCTAATCCTGTAGTTCCGGCTACTACAGCTATACCCTTTTTCAAAACTACCGGTATATTTACCTGAGCAGCTTTCTTATGAGTAAAATCAATCACTACATCCGGCTTCTTTTCGAGCAGAACCTGTTCCAAATTATCGGATACCTGAACTCCCAAAGAGGGAATTCCCGCTAATTCTCCTGCATCTTTACCTATATTTTGAAGATCAATTGCACCAACTATCTCCATATCTGTAGTTTGACTTAATCCTTTTATAATGGCACAACCCATTTTCCCACTAGCGCCTATTACAGCTATTTTAATGTTAAAACTCTCCATCAGTGATACCTCCTCTTCTCCAAAAAACAATAAAACAGCTACAGGTATTTACCTATTGCTGTTTACAGATAGTACACCTGCCCTCCTCCCCTAAGTGAGATAGTTCTCCATCTGATTGCGGGTACAATCAAGATGACAGTCCTGCACTTATTAAATGCAGTCCCAGCATAGTAACCAGGTAATTACTACACTTCGGCGAATATCCCTTTCCTCTGGTTCCTCGCAACCAGCTCCCCAGATTACTCTTGATTATCGCGACCCCTACCTCACTCTGCAGAGTGAGGTAATAATATTTAATTTTAATATATTGTATGCTGAGGCCTTACATTTGTCAATAATTAAATCTTTTATAATTGAAATGTGTTTCATCAAGATCCACGATAATTACTTCATTACCTATCTTTTTGACACAACTCCAAGGAATGTTAAAATTATTGCGATCTAAAAAACTAAAGAGCCCACTCCTACTAGGAAGAAGAAACGATTGAATTTCACCGGTCTCACTATCGATTACTAAGTCTGAATCAGCTACAATACCTAATCT
>Ga0265294_10001152_pt1 | contig 35840 bp, 24 predicted proteins | sample MunlanPumphouse3_FD_192504 | JGI IMG/M metagenome (GOLD analysis project Ga0265294, IMG submission 192504) | Groundwater microbial communities from a municipal landfill in Southern Ontario, Canada - Pumphouse #3 | ecosystem: Environmental > Aquatic > Deep subsurface > Groundwater | place...
AACCTTTTGGCTCACCCAATAAGCAATAGGACTACCCGGAATCTTCTTAAAGTCTTCTTGGTTAGTAGTGTAGTACCAACCACACTTATGATTTTGAATTGCTTGAAGAGTTTTAGGAGCTTGGTTTTGGGAACCTCTAAAATCTGATAGTTTAATATATCCACCTTGGAATGATTTATCAAATCTATTTTCTAAGGTAAAAGTACAGATTGGAACTGTTGCGCCATCGAAACCAGAGTATTCAAGCTGAACTAAAGATGTAATATTTGTTTTATCGATTAGTTTATTTCTCAACTTTTCATAGGAAGAGATGAACATCCAGACAAAAGGAGTCATAAAACCAAGTTTTCCTGACTTCTTAGTCATTTTTAGACATCTAACAATAAAAGCAGAAAAGAGATCAGATTTAACATCTGTATAGTGTGTGCTTAGAAAATCTTTTAATGATTTATTCAGCCATTTGTTTCCCATATAAGGCGGATTAGTAACTACACAGTGATATTGTTTTTGGAGATATTTAATTTGCTGAAGAGCTGTTAGAAGCTTTTGATAAGTCTCGAAATACAAAAGATTTTGATCAAGTTCAGATTCTTCCATGGCAGTAATAATGTCTTCTACGCTAGCTACTTTAGGTTGGATAAGTGAGCCAAAGGTCTCAGCTTGACGCAGTAAAGTTAGGGTATCTTGTAAATTAAGAGTATTAATAGTGGCTTGGGTGCTTGTTTTCTTAGAAAAACTAGGATTTCCCAGGGCATCTATAAAGGCTTTTACTTGACCTTCAGTAAGATCACAATTCTTCATCGTAATAATATTGGGTTGACTAAGATCGTGCTTTAAGAAGCGACTATGATAGTCTCTGGCTCTCATGATAAGAGCAAAGGAAGCAAGGTCGCCAGCTCTTTTATCTATATCTATGCCCGATAGGTTTTTCTCTAAGATAAGCTGAGCAATATCCGCTTTATTATAGCCCTCTTCCTCATAAATCTTAGTTAAGAGATCAAAGGCATAAACTAGAATATGACCTGAACCACAGCAGGGATCAATAAAAGTTATCTCTTCTGGAGAAGATATTTTTAGGTGGTTTGAGCTAACTTCAGCTTCGATATAATACTTCATTTCTCCTTTAATGGAAGAGTTAGGATGATTCTCTAACCATAACCTACCCAAGGAGTTTTCTACCATATACTGGACAATCCAGTGAGGAGTAAAAAGCTGAGTAACAGCCGGAATATCTTCTGATTTATAAGATTTATTAGACTTACTAGCTTTACTTGCTGCCATGACCTTATCTTTCTTCTCAGAAATATAGAATTGGTAAAGCCAACCAATAACCTCAACCTGGGAACAGTTCTCCGCAGTTAGGGTTTCTCGTGTTTTACTAATAATAGATTTGTCTGATAAGAGATCATCAGGTAGAAGGAGTTCTGTGTAGTCGGTAATCTCTTCAAAAAGAAAAGGTAGTAAGCGATGATAGTAGTTACAAGCATTAACTAAGATAATCTGATAAGCCTCTTGCTGGGCATTGTTGCTAGGAATAGAACCTAAAAGTAAGCTTGAAATTCTTTTAGCTGACTCCTCTTTAATTAAATCAGGGGCAAAATGACTCTCTTTAGCATCTGCTAAGATCTCAGGAATAATATTTCCTTCTAAGGGAGAGACAATTCCTACTTGGGTGTAATGATTAACATCCATAAACCTAAGAGCCATAATTCTATTAAACCAAGTGTAAGCTACCTTTTCGATAATGATATCTTCCGAATGTTTAGCAATATCTTCTTTAAGCTTTTTAATTGCTTGGGGATTCTCTCTCTGGGCTAAGCTATCAGCAGCTAATACCCGTAATAACTTGGAGCTTATCTGTTGTTTAAGATCTCTTCTTGCCTCTTGAGCAAAGCTTTTTAATTTATTTGTGTCCATGATTATCTAACCTCTATCTTTTTTCCGGTTTTTAAAACTTTTTCATACTCTGTTTTTAGAGAATTGAGATAGCTGGCAAGATCTTCATCATTCGCTATTACAAATTTATTATAGTTAATAGGTATCTTCCTTATAGAGACAAAAGTTTCAGCAATCTCTTCTTTAGCTTGACTTGCCGGTTTAGGAGAGGTAACTATCTGAATATCTCTGATAATTTTAGCAAACTCTTCATCTTTAAAGACTCTTACTTTATCCCTAATTACAGCAATATCGTCTCTCTCTTTGACAGCTTCTAAAGTATGCTCAAAAGTGGCATGATAAGAATTAGTCTGTTCAGGAGTAAGCTTTTTATATTCATCCGAATCTTTTAGTTTCTCTTCCAGTGCCTTTATTCCAACTATTGAACTATTTCTCTCCTTTTCTACTAATACAGCTATCTTGTTTGCTAAATTCTCAGCCAACTTGTTTAAGTTTCTGATTTTACTTCCTTGTAAGCAAAGTGGATCGTTAATAATCTCAGCAATAGCCTGGGTATCTGCTCCATCAACATAGTTAAGATTGCTATTATCAGAGTTGATTAATCTTTTAGCTTTATCATAGATGTTTCTTTGGGGATTATCTGTCTGCATAAATTCAATAATAGGATCGGTAATTTTTATTTTCCTATCTAACAGTTTTTGAGAATATGCTTGGTCTAAACTTGTTAAGAACCAATCATACTCTTTACCTTGAACTTCAGTGAAAAGTTCTGTAGCTTGCTCTATAATCTCAGCAAAAGGATAGGAAGAGTCTCGGCAATTATTAATTTTGGCAAGATACTCTTTTAACCTACTTTTAGTTTCGTTGGCAAGATTTCTTGCTTCCCCATCTGAAGATGGTTCGTCAAAGAAGTCTTGATAGAAAGATTGGAGATTCTTTATCTGAGTTTTAGAGAACTCTACTAAAGCGTTAATGATAATCTTATCATGTTGACTTGAATTAATAAATTCAAAGTAGAGCTTTTTACTGCTAATAATCTCGTTATTCAATCTTGCTTCTACTTTTTCATATTTATAGAGTTCAGAAACTAAACAAAGAATTGCTGGATAGTCCCAACCATAAGGCTTCTTTTCAAATTTGTTAATTATTGCCTTTAAGCTGGTTCTTTTTCCACTGACTTTGCTAGATTTAATAAATGAAAATATCTCATCTTGAGCTTCATTTAGAGCCATACTAATTGCATAAGTAGCTTCATCTGCAGACACAATAGTTTGAATATCAGCCAAAATGTATTTTTTAGGGCACACTTTTAAGTAAGGATAGGTTCGCCGAATAAGTTCATAAAAACCATTCTCTATTTTTGTATTTGCCAATGCATCTGAACTTGTTAGCTCACTGCCATTTGTAAAGAGCTTAGCTTGAGAGAGGAGGATTTTGATAGTTTCAACTAATCTCTCTTTTTTTTCTCTATTCTGATTAGCCTTATCAACTAAGATGTGAGTTCTATTAGCAGACTGACTTTGGTTGCTGTTTTGGACAACATACTTCTGAGTTTGTTTATAAAGAAGCATATCTTTCATAACCCTGCCATCATCTGCCATTATCACGATAAGCTCATCTTTAGACATAGAGTGCATGATGATAGTTTCTTCAGACCCGTAGTGTTCATATCTTGGGGTAATAACATGAATGCTTAATTCATATTCTCTGCCATATTGAGTGCTATCCAACATTCTGGTGTATTGATAATCTTGTTTAGTATCAGGGAATCTAATTTTATTCTTGTTGAGGATATCATCAAAAATAATCTTGTTAAATTCAGCCTTGAGATCATTATCATCGATTTCAGTATTTTTTATCTCTTGTTCAACATCTTTTTCATCATCAGTTAAGAACTCATATTCATCACCATTTCGCTGGATATAGGATTGATCTTCTAAGATATTAAGAGCTTCCTTAATCTGATTTTTCAGTTCTTCAATATTCTGATCTAAGGAGTTTAACATTAAGACTGTGATATTTCTAATTGTAGATTTAAACTCTTTAATATACTTAACTAAGAAGAGAGCTTTTAGTAATTTTATAGCAAATTTATTAGGGAGATGTTGTTCTGCAATGCTAATCGAAGCTTGAATCCCTGTTTTAAGGGAAGTTCTCAAGCCTTCAAACATTAAGTCAAAGGAAGCTAAGTTTTCTGTACCCATATTGCCTATCTGCTGAGCAACAACTTGGAATACACCTAACATAGATCTTTCTCCTACAGAGTTGTGTCTTCCTTCAAAGGCATTATGATTTGAGAGATTTCTGATTGCTTCTTGAAAAAGAGTAAATTGATAAGGGACAAAAGGATAAGTATCTCTAAAATCATCTTTATCCTTGTAGTTTTTATACCGCTTAGAGCCATCAACAAAATCAAACATAGTTTGAAAGTTTAATTTGTGCTGGTCATATAAGGAGTTCATCATTAACTCAGCAGATTCATTCTTTGCTAATAACCTTTTTTTAATAACCTCATCCACATTGGCAGAAGTTAGCTTCATTCTTGTCTTAAAGCGTCCCTGGATCTTGGAAAAGTCATTACTCTGTGAATTAGCCTTGGTAAGACTTCCTGATTCACCAACAATAGAATCCATTTCCTCTTGAGCTGTAACAATTAACCAGGCTCTACCCTCACAGATGGTTGCTAAACTTTCAGCAACAGTCTGAAGATTTGTCATTAATTTCACATTATTAGCAATATATTGCCCAACCTCATCAACAAAGAAGTTTAATCTAAAATTCTTCTCTTTAGTATCAAGGTAAGACTTCACATTGTTAGCAAAATCTTCAATCGAAAGCTTGTAATCCTGGCGATATTTATCCAAAACACCGCTATGCTTTTGCTGAGTAACTTCGTTATAAGCTTGATCTATTTCATTATCATACATTATAGATTGAGACCTTCCATCCTCCCACTTGATGTGGTCAGAGTTAACTTCTTTGAACTTTACCTTGAAATCAGCAAATAGCTCCTTTTGATCAAGATCTCTTTCAAATTGAGCAATATAGGGCTGATTACCAAAGTAACCACACGCTTCATCAAAAACTTTAACAAAGACAGCTACAAGAGCTTCTGTTTCTGTTTTACTAATAACATTAGCCTTCTGATCTATGTTAAAGAGGATACTTTGGGAAGGAATCTTAACAGCCTTCTTTATTTCTCCAGCAAGTAAGGCATTATCTCCACACTTTGGTAAAAACATCTCAAGTGTCTCTTCACCCTCAATTTTACCATTAACCAGAAGAAATGATAACATTTTTAAAAGATGGGATTTACCAGAACCAAAGAAACCAGAAATCCAGACTCCATTAGCATCACGATAATTATTATAGGAAGCTAAGAAAGTTTCCAGCCTGCTTGCAATTTCATTGGTTAATACATACTCTTCTATCTCAGTTTTTAAGGCTTGAAGATCATCAGCTTTAATAACTCCTTCAATTACCCTATCTACAGGTTTTAAAAATATTTCTTTTAATAACATAAGTCTAAATCTCCTTATAAGCTTTCAGCTTTAATATCAAAAATATCAAATGCTCTATAATACCTATCATCGGTTAATTTACCAAAAAGTTCGAGTACCGATCCCTTCTCTAAAGAGTGGGTATAATCCCCGGGAAAGAACATCAACATGGGTTTGCTTTTTATGGTACTTTGTAGATTATTTAAGAAGTTGTGAGCTCTGATATAGGGATAAACTTCCCCCATCCCAGAGACAAAGATAAGATCATAGTCTGCTTTATCAGTAAACTTTCTGATGTGAGGAATAACATATTTTTCTATATCTAAACTATTCTGTAATAATTCTTTAATCTGATCTTTAGCCTTACTTGCTTCATTCTTAATAATCCAGCTTAAAACTTTCTTTTCAGCAAGTATCTCTAAACATGTATCATAAAGATTTAGATGAAGCACTGTGATTTGCTTCTCCTTCAACTTCTTTACTAAATTACTAATCAGCTTATTCATTTTATTAGCATCTGTAGCTAAATAAGGACAGATGAAAAAGGGAATCTCTTGGGCATAAGCTTTATTTTCTAAAAACTTTTTACTAGAAGTTACTACTAATAAATGTTCAAATCTCTGTTTTTCAGTCATTAAGCCACCTTCCTAACTCACTATTAGTTAGAGGGAATAGTTTTAATAATTCCACATCTTTCTGTATAATAAATTCACCTAACTTAGGAGGTAATATCATGGGAATTATCTTCTTATTCTCTATAATTCCTACTTGTGTAAGCATTTTAAAGACAATTGATTTTGCTTTATAGCGGGTTGATTCTGCTGTTTTGGTAAGCCAAGAACTATCTGTAGCCTTCATTTCAAAAAAGTTCTCATAATCTGGATAAGTTAAGTTCTCTTCCAAAAGAATAATCTTCTGGGGAATAGTCTCACTTACGAATTCATAAATTAATCTATACTGAAGACAAATAGCAATCCATAAGATCCCTATTTGCGTTTCCTTATCTGAATTTAAGAAGTAATTAAGCTCTTCTAAGCTTAGTTGGGAAATTCTGTACTTGATTTCAGGAAATATTCTCCTACTTGATTTTGGTGATTTATATTGAAGAGTATTCTCAGCAAAAACCCTCTCTTGGGTAACAGCCCAATCTAATGTGGCAAGATGTATGTTAATTACTTCCATCGTTTCAGGAAATAATAGATTCCCAGCTGTAAATGATAATGAATATTCTTTCACAATCGCCCTCCTCTTTCTTACTTTCTCTCTGAGTATTTAATCTAAAATAATCAATTAGTTAATATTCGGATCTTGTTAATATAAGTCAAGGACAATTTTTAGATTTGTAATTTATATGGACGTTACTAGATTAACTATTGATGATTATCTTGTTTAGTTTATTGCAATAAGACTCTTATAATGTTTATTCAACCCCCCTTTCCCCCCTTCTCTCTCCTTAATTTTCTCTTTTCTTTCTCCCCTTGGAACCCCTCTTAACTAAACTCTTTTTAAACCTCTTACTACCCCCTAATCCCCCTTAAAACATCTTATAATTTCGGCAATTCTATTTTTATTTAATTGAATGTTCGAAAAAGTGATGATTAAATTTTCAAATTTCCTACTGAACAATTTATTAAAAAAGGAGTTTCTATGAATAATACCAATGGAAGAGCTGTAAAAATCAAGCCAGCAAGCAAATCAAGAGTAACACTTGTTATATCCAAGACACTAATCAAGAAGCTGAAATTGAAGGCTTTGGATTCTGAGTCAACTATATCCTCTATAGCTACACAGGCAATTAATGAGTATCTTTCCAACTTCACTGAATAATACCAGGACTTAGGTTAAATAAAGATCTTTATGTCGGATTGATAATCTTTTAGGAAATTATACAATCCTGAAATCCTATTTTTTGAGTACTCGATTTTTCGAACAATATATTAAATTTAAAAAGTAAAAATTTAAGGATGAAAATATGCGAGAACAACAAAGTTTATTAGATTATATTAATAACTACAGGAGAGATCAAGAGAGACTTAACGAGCATGGAGAAGATCTCCTATTTGATGATTGTGAAGATGAAGAAGAGAGTATTTGGGAAGAAGAATCAGTTATCAGTCAGCAACAGGACAATAACAACAATAATTATGAATCTTTTGAAGATGAGGATGAAGATATAAGCATTAACATCAAGCCTACTTATCATACTAGGTATGAGACTATTAATGATGAGGATATGGAAGAAGAAGAAGAAGAGGAAGAAGAAGAAGATGATTGTCTTTTTGAGGAGGAAGACAGTAGAGAAGTGGAAGATGTAGATGAAGATGATCAGAGTTTCGATGAATTCGATTTAGTTGAAGAAATGCTTGTAGCAGATGAAGAAACAGAGGATGATTTGAATAACCTTATTAGCCTAATAGTAGATATTAATAATGCCTACAACTATGAGAACACTAGAACTATTGCTACACAAGCTGAGGGTTCTCAGCAATCTGAGAGTAATTCAAAATTAACAGTAAAGATTCCTGATAGTCTTATAACTAAAATAAAAGTGCTAGCGATTATTAAAGGTTTGTCATTAAAATCTTTAGTTGAGAGTGCAATAACAGGTTTTGTTGAGGATTCTGCTGATGATTTCACAGCTTTAATTTCCTAACCGTATCAAAACCACAAACAATAATATATTATTAATATGGTCTATAGCCTTCGGGTTATAGACCTTTTTTTAAGCTATGAATGTTTAAACAAAAAAAAATACGGAGGAGAATATGGCACAGAAACAACTGAATATATTTGCTACCAGCCTTATCGTAGAAGATTTAGGTAACATACTTCTTAAGCTAATTCCCATAGCATTAAAGGTATTCAAGAAAAATAAGATGGATATGTACATAGTTGAAAAAGAAGGAGAAAAATCAATTGTTAGAGCATGTGGTTATAGGGATTTCACTGGAAAACTTGATGAAGAAACTATCCTTGCAAGATGTGATTTTGCTATAAAAAGGAATTTTTGGTTGAAAATTGATGATTATGGCGACTCCTATATCGGTACATTCTTATATCCAGAAGAGTATTAAATGATCCTATCGAAAAGCAAAGTATTAATTATTATACTAAAAAGTGTAATTCGAATAACTGAAGAACTTATTGGAAAGGACAAAAAACATTATGGAAAAACTAAACGAAGAAAAACCTCTCTTTGAACCTGCACCATCAATACATCAATGCATAATTTGTGGAACAAGTATCGAAGACTTAGAAGAGGATGATTATATCAAGATACAATATGGCTACCTTTGCAAAGGATGTTTAGATGAGAAGTGGTTTGTTAAGTGCGACAAATGTGGTGAGTATGAGTTTGAGGCTTCAGCTAATTACATAGATGAAGAGGATATCTTCCTGTGCAATCCATGTTACTTAAAGAGAGTCAAAGATGTGTAATGATCTCAAGAGCCTAAAGCAAGCTATACCCTCATACATATTCAAAAAAATCGAAAGCCTAAGTTCTGATGAATCTGAGCAGTTAATCATGTGTGAAGAGTTCATAGAAAGAGCAGGAATTATGGAGTATGACGGAAGACAACCAAGGTTCATAGCTCAACAAAATGCGTTAATATGCGTAGAACGGAACTTTAAGACAAAAACAAGAGAAAGAGAGAAGAAAAACACTCATAAGAATAACAAAGAAAGAGGTTAATAATGATAAATCAAGAAATTGAACAGAGATTAAAAGAACCCTTTGCACAGTCTGATGTAGAGTTTAGAATAGCAAGGGTACTTAAGAATAACCAGAAAGCTGTAGTATTGGCTTATATAACTTCAAGAGCTGTTATGGATAGATTGGATCAAACTTTCGGGATCAACGGTTGGACTGACAACTACAAGGTTTTAGAGAATGGTATTGTCTGCAGTTTATCAGTTAGAATAAATGATGAATGGATAAGCAAAGAAGATACTGCACCTTTTACTAATATTGAGGCTCTCAAGGGTGGCTTTGCAGATGCTCTTAAACGAGCCGCTGTTAAGCTTGGTATTGGAAGATACCTCTACAACCTCCCCGAGTACTATGTTGATTTGGTTAAAGATAGACCTTATCAGGTAGATGATTCAAAGATACATAAGTACTTTTCCCGAGAAGTATCAGGGTGGTGGGTAGAACCAAATCTTCCTAGCTGGGCAATGCAAGGACAACAACCAAAAGAAGAGAAGCAGAATACTCAGAGAGTTGAAAAGCCACATATTAATTATGACAATTCAAGTAATGGTTATAATGACGATGAGATACCAGAAACAAAGGAAGTTAATAATAGTTATCTTTCACCTGAGAATCTACCTAATGATAGAGGACAGCTTCAAGTACTCTTAAATGACTATGTCAAAGCTCTTATTGAAAGAAATGCTTTAACTGATAGGAAGAAGCAAGAGTATCTTGCAAAAATCAATGAAAGAGATGCCAGTGTTGGCTTGCTTAAGTATTTTTACAAACAGTTCACCCTTATTGAGAAACTCTTCTCTTTAATTCAAAATGGGAATGTTTCAGAAGAGGAGAGAGTGGATATCTATAGATCAATCATGAAAGCTAATACTAGCAAATTACTAACAATAGAACAAGACTTAAACCAAAAAGCTGCCTAGGAGGAAACCATGGCTAATATCCAAAGACAAATTGAGAATGTACCAGAAATTGGTGGAACAACAAAGGGAGTCTACTTACCTAACACTCTTATCAAGAATGTTTTAGTGGACATGCAAGAAAGAGAAGATTCAGGAGAAGAGAAAGTATCCTTTGCTAAGGTTGTTAAAGAAATACTATCAGACTACTACAGTTTTAGAAACCCTAGTAATAGAGCTGTGTAGGATATCTTATGCCTGAAATAACAAACAATAACCGAATACCAGATCCAATCTTTAGATCAATAAAAGCGGGCTGGTATTCGGGCTCAAATGTAGAACACTTTGCAAGCGTAACAGGACTTTTGAAGCCTGCTAAGATATTTGCTCTAGAAAAAAGACATGCTAAGGAGATTACCGAAGAAGCAAGTGATTTAATCTGGTCATTAATGGGCTCAGCGATGCACAGTGTGATGGAGAAGTCAGAATGTGATGAATCTATTAACGAAGAACGGTTATTCGCTAAGTTCGGAGATAAAGTGATCTCAGGAGCAATAGATATTTATGAAAATAAAACTGTTTCAGATTATAAATTCACTTCTATTTGGACTTACATATTTAAATCCAGATATAAGGAATGGACCGAGCAACTTAACATCTATGGCTATCTTTACCGCAAAGCAGGTTTCCCTGTTGAGAAACTTCAAATCATAGCCATATTCAGAGACTGGAGCAAATCGAAGTTTAAATATGAAAAGAACTACCCTAAACAGATAGAAACCATCAATCTTCCCTTATGGTCAGATGATGAAGTGGAAAGTTTCATAAAAGATAGAATTAGACTATTTGAAATGGCACTCACAATGCCTGATGATGATATCCCTCCATGTTTACCTGAGGAGAGATGGCAAACTATTAAGTGGGCAGTAATGAAGCCAGAAGGTAAACGAGCTATTAAGCTTTTTGAAGATAAAGCTTCTGCACAGGAATATCTAGATAAAGCCAAGAGACCTGAACTCTTTATAGAGTTAAGGGAATCAGATCCTATTAGATGTCTAGAATATTGCAGGTGCAATCAATTTTGTAACTATTACCAAAACTTACTTAAATTACGGAACGCAGCTTAATCAACTACCTTTCAGTTATACAACATACTGAAAGGTAGTATTTTATAGTTATTTTTTTTTATTTATAATATTTATTTATTAAACCTCTATTACCAAAGAGAGAAATTTCAGTAATTTCATAAATTACTGTATGTTATGATTTTAATAAAATGCTTACCCAATTACTATTATTATATATATATCTACTTATAATATATAAAAAATCATTTCTATCCCCTTTATTGGTTTCCTTTGATATATTTACTCATGATTTTTAAAAAAAAATATTATTTATATTGACAGAATTTGAATGTTTGAAAAAATATCATTTACATGATGATTTGTATCATGTTTAGAGTGTTGCGATGCAATATATAGATATTTGAAAAGCTATTTAGTGAATAGAATGAAGCAATAAATTTGTTTCATGTGCAGGAAATTAGTAAAAATATTATATTTAGAGAGAATATTCCAGATTAGTAAAAATATTATATTTAGAGAGGATATTCCAGATTAGTAAAAGTATTAAAGATTAGTAGAGTTAAAGTGTATCTGTTTCGCCTTCAAGGCGAATATATTATTAAAGCATAGATACCTTATTTAATGAGATCAACTCATTATTCCCTTAATTTGGTAGGACAAGGTTCTATCGAGCTAAGTAAATTATTAACAGTAGTATAACTACAAAAAAAACAAGAGGACAAATAATGTCTAAAACTAAAATATTACAAAAAGAGAACACAGAACCGATTTCAAATTATTTCTTAAACAGTAAAACACAAGAACCTAACACAAGTGAGCAAATATTAAAAAAAATTCACAAAAGCGAGTCTAAGACCCAAAGAGCAATATTAAATCACGTCCTCAGATTAATCTATTTAGAAAAAACTTGGGTGGAAAGAGTAGTTACTGATATTGATTTTAATGATTGGCTGAATTCAGATTCTCCAGACTTTGTCCCATATTATTGGGATTACAAAAGGATTTTTACTTTTTTAAAAACATACTTTGCGAACTCCAATGTAGAATTAGAGTCACTTTCTGATAAAAAATTATTAAAAAAACCTGTTATAGTGGACAAAGTTCATTCAATTATCGATTCTATTGGGCAAAACACTCTCACCTGTTTAGCTAAGATGAAAGATGATAATCTTGCACAGAAGATCCTTAAGAGTTGCCATACTAATAACTATAAGCCACAACGGAGTGTATTGAATTATATTAAAGAGCATTACGAGAACAGTAATATCCCCATGAATGAGACTCATGAGATTGATTGGGCTAATATTGAACAGATTAGTAAAGCTTCAAAACCTACCAATAAGAGCAAGGAAAAACCAATTTCAACTATTGATAAGGCTTTTCTCCCTGACAACACTAACAGATCTATAGCCGATTTAAGAGCATCTCTAGGTGATTTCCCTATAAAGTATGAGGATGGAAAGATTTTTGTGAATAATATTCCAATTATAGAGTATTCACTAATTGATGATAATATAAACGATGAGTTTTCAACACTTGCTACAAATTTAGCGGGTAAAATTGATGAGCTATTGAGTAATATCCTTAACAACATTGAAAGGCATATTATTTAAGGATGGGTGTTAACATGTATAAGAAATTTATTGTTAACTCTATACCAAAGTTAGATAAGATGTTATTTAAAATGTCTGAGAGTGAAAGTGTTGCCTTGGATACTGAAACAACTGGGCTTTCACCTTTAAGTGATGAAATTGTAGGAGTGTGTGTTTGTTTCAGTGAAGACAGCTCATATTACATCCCAGTAAAGCATACTTCAAGTCCTGTTATTGACATTACAGAAGTAATTAACAAACTTAGAGTACATACTAATGGCAAGCTGTTGGTTTTCCATAATGCAAAATTCGACTATAAGTTCTTTCATCAAAGCGGATGGAAGATTGAGAATGACTTATTTGATACTATGATCGCAGACCACTTACTGTATCCATCTGAAAAGCATACTCTTGATAGTTGTGCAGAACGTGTACTAGAACTCGAAACAATTAAGTATGATACAATGATTGGAGTTCAGGCATCAATCTTATCTGTTCCTATACGAGAATTGGCAGAGTACGGTGCAGAAGACGCATGGGTCACATATAAATTGTATAAATTGTACCAAAAGTTTTTGGCGGATCAACGCATGCTTCATCCCTTCAAGCTGATTGAAATGAAGCTAATAAAAGTACTAGCTAAAATGGAGATCGATGGAGTTTATATAGATTCCAGACAGTTAACGAATTCTGCATTAATGACCCAAAAACAATTAAAAAAAATAACAACTAAAATCAAAAGATTAATTACAAGCAAAGAGCTTAAAACAACTTTCAACTTAAATTCAAATGACTATCTATCTAATGTATTATATAATCATTTTTCTTTACCAATCCAAGAACTTACCGATTCAGGAAAACCTTCAACAAAGCGTAGTACTTTAGAGACTTTAGTAAATTTTCATCCTATAGTTTCACTAATACTAGAATATAAGAAATTGGAGAAACTCCACAAGTTCATGATAGCTTTACCGAGCTCTGTTAATACAAATACAGGTCGGGTCCATGGATCATTTAATCAAGCAATTGTAAGAACAGGTAGGCTTTCATCTAGTAAGCCTAATCTACAGAACATACCTGCTGCAATTAATGATGGATCTGATTCGTTTTTGTCTCAGGTATCAACAGTGATACGATCATCCTTTAAGCCTCAGAAGCCAGGTTTCTGTTATTTAGGGCTCGATTATTCCCAGGTTGAATTACGGTTAATAGCTGCTTTCTCTGGGGAAGAGAAGATGCTTCAAGTATTTAGAGATGGTGGAGATATTCATACTCAGACCGCTTCCTTAATATTTAATAAGCCATTCGACAAAGTAGGTGATGCTGAAAGGAAGATAGCTAAACAAGTTAATTTTGGTATAAGCTATGGAATGGGAGCATTAACCCTAAGTAACAGGGTTGGTAGTACATTTGATGAAGCTGAGACTTTTATTAGCAATTTCTACAAGAAGTACCATAAGATAGGTGATTATCAGACTAATAAAATATGTTTTGCAAAGAGGAATAATTATACTGAAACATTATTTGGTAGAAAACGTCCCCTTTCTTTCATAAACTCCAATAATAACAAGTTAAAAAAATATAATGAGCGAATAGCTAAGAACACTCCTGTTCAAGGTAGTGCTTCAGAACTAATGAAAATTGCAATGATAAAGGTCTTTGATTTAATCAAAAATCATCCCGATGAGATCACCATGGTGCTACAAGTGCATGATGAGCTGTCTTTTGAGGTTAGGGACGATTTGTCTTTATTTTACAAAAAAGCTATAACTGAGATTATGGAGTCGGTCCTTCCTAAACCTTACTCGGATTATGTTACACTGAAAGTGGAGGCTAATATTGGCAACAGCTGGTCGGAGGTTCATTGATGAAACAAACTAAGATTGATTTATCTTTCGTAGAAAATAAACGATTCATCATTAATACTGAGAGAGTTCTGCTGTTAGATTTAGAAGAGTATATTACAGATAATTCTCCAAATGAATTTGCTGGGTATTGTTTTTCAACTTGGGATAAAGACATAATTCACAAAAACAATTTCAAAAAGAGCTCTGCTTTGTTATTAGATTTCCCATTATTCAAAGATAAAACTTTAGTCAGAGATAAGTTGCTTGAGTTTGGAGTTTATGCTATTATTACTGATAGCAAAAACACCAGATTACCTAAGGATGGTTCACTACAGAGTGGTTTTCACTTAATTCTCCCCCTAAGCAAAGAGATAACTGAGTTCAATGGTTACTGTGAACTAATTAAACAAGTGGACTCTAAGCTATTTTACTGTAGAAGTAATAGTTTTATGCTTTCCGCTGATAGATTCTTCTTCTTCTCAAGAAAAGATGTAAGTATTGAGTATATCCCCGCTGAAGAAGAAGATAGTGAAAAGGGTGCTTTTAAGTTCATCGATGAATTGGATTTAGATCAGGATTCCGATTTAAACGTTCAAACAATGTACACAAGACCTAAAAAAAACAAGGTGTTGAGATACGGCAAGAAATATAAGCACTTTTCTTTTAGTAATTTGGATATGAACAGTTTGATTTATGTTGATGATATAGAGGGTGGGTTAACCTACAAGTATAAGGATATAAGTGCTATTGCCTGCCCTTTCCACAAGGACTCCGACGAACACATAGCTTATTTAAAAGAGATCGATAATAAAGTCGAGATTTTATGTCCTTCTTTCAAGGAGTTCTTTAAGGAAGAAGAAGTTCAAATTGACTTTTCTCTAGATAAATTTGCAGACAGGGGCTATATTGTAGGATACACAGGTGGTGGGCAAATACTTCAGATACATTCAAAGCTATCTGGTGAGACTAATGAATATCAAGGTGATGGCATTAATCTTGCTTTGAATATTTTGTTTAAAAGTCTTTATCCGCTAGACAGTGTTACTGGGGCTAGTTACTTCTATAAACGATATCGAAACTCTCGTTTCATTAAGAATAGGTTTCTGCCCCAATATTGGAAAACTTGTTTTAGTGACAACTTGCATTCAGGTGTAAACATGTTCAGTGATTACCCTCTGAAAGGTTTTAATCCAATACGACTAACATCAATAAGAAATGACCTCTCTAAGACAGATATAAATAAAGTTATGGAAAAATATACCCCTTCTATTACTTTGCTTATCCAGAACATTCTTGGAGAGAATTTTAATCAGATGGACTTTCAATGGTTTTTAAACTGGTTATGTGGAATATACACCCATTGCCTTAAATCAAAGTGTTCTGTTATATTGAATTGTCATAGTAACTCTGGTATTGATATATTTCAGAATATCGTATTGACTAATCTCCTTACACATAGCTTTATAAAGGAGGTAGATGTCTCTACCACTCTAAAAGGAATGAATGATTTCTTGGATAAAAAAACACTATTAGTGATTAATGGCATCTCCAAACAGAGGCAACAGGTTGCAGACACTATTAGTAACATTCGGTTCTGGCAGAGCCATCAGACTATTGATTTACATCGAAAAATGGAAAAAACCAAAAGTATGGATAACATGTGTAATATTGTTTGGTTAATCCATGGCAATCTACCTAAAGATGTTGGAATAAACGACAATACATTTTCTATATTTAGGTCATTTTCAGATTTATTGAGAGTCAAAAAGAATGGAGCGAGTATAAAATCACTTTCCCAATTTGAGTCTAAAGTGCAAAAAGAAATGACCACCTTCTCACAAATACTCTTAGCATTGAGATTCGATGAATCAATGTTTAACAGTCCCAGACTTAATCTACATAAAAAAGCTTTGAGTGACGATGTTAGCGATCGCACATTAGGAATGCTTCAGATTCTCACAGATAATGATTTTTCTCCTAATGATATAGTTGTAGGTAAAGAGGATGATACCGACCTAAAAGTGGATTTAGTGACCGCATATAAAGCTAGTGGTGGGGGATTTTTTAGAATATCATTATTACATCGGTTATACACTTATATACATAGCTCACCTGAGACTATTAGCTCCAGGCAGTTGTCTTCTCAGATAAAGCAAATCCTTGGTATAGAGGTTAAGTCTAAGTCTATTGATGGGAAGACTTCTAAGGGGTTTGATAGAGTTGATCTAGAAATGGGATTAAGGAAAGCAGCTGGTACTTATGATTATATAAGTTTCAAAAAGGTTTATGATCCTATATATTCTGAGGCAGCTATTAAAGAGAAGAAGAGATCAAAATTATTTTTAGGAATAAGCCAAGATTCAAAAATCCATCAAATGATTTTTAGAGAACGTCCTCTTTATGAACTACAGACTGAGAAACAATCATTAGTGAGTAGTTCAGAATTCGGGAAAGACACTAAAGCCATTATTAGAGTATATGCTTATAACAGAAAGACTGATCTTCTGACCAAAAGTGAGATTGAGACAATAAGCCCTTACTACAGAATAGAAGGGGATATTGACATTAACATTTATGAGCCTCTCTATACAGATAGGAATCTTGATATTACACAAATTAACGCTTTTCTGGCTATGTCAGAGGTGAATAACATCACAGACTTTTTGTTTGGGATAACAGACTTAGAATTTGTGAGCTATCCAGCATCCTCAGTATTTATAAACTGTGAGTCTAATGATGATAATCTGTTTAATGCTATCGTTATTCACATAGACAGCAATTCAATAGAGAGATTCGATCCAGATTTTGATTTCAAGATCCTAGTATATTCTGAAGAACAATTTAAAATACAAGATATCACAAATAAATCCATTAGAAGCTTGGTTGAGAACCATCGGTACGACCTTGCTAGGATTGATAGATTTGATTTATACCGCTAATCCCTATCTTCATTTTAAATGTAGATATACAAACTAAATTAGGAGAAACTATGCTCTGGATGAGGTACACTGAATGGAACATTCAGATAGAAGCGTAAATGCTATTCTATCTGAATTAAATAAAAATGAACTGACAATGGATGAGTCTGATGAGATGATTTCAAGAGCAGTTAATATTATAAAAATCTTATCTGAATCAACAGAAATAAATATAGAAGGAGAATACAATGAACAGCATGAATAATAGACTAAACGCGATTGAAGAGACAATGAATTTATCTGGAGTAATATTCCCACACAAGAAAGTGATTGAAATTAGTAACAAAATGGAGATCGATAGAGTTCTATCCTTAGTATTTAAAAAGTCCTCCAGTAATTCAATACAATATATAAATAATAAAGAGAATCGCATATTAAGTAAAAATGATAACGAGACAAGATTACTACTCCATCCTATTCTTCCTGAGAGTAAAAAATACTTTACTATACTCAGCACTGATGAAGATATAGACATTGTGATCAGTAATCTGACACATGAAATGGATTATGAGATATATTTTTACATTCCTTCTACCCCAAAGATGATACATACTAAGGTGTTTTGGAAGTTTAATTTTGATAACTTCGAGAACTTTGAAGAGGCTGAAAAGTACCTTGAATCATGTGCCGATAAATTAAATTATTTGTGTGACAGGATGAAGTCTTGGGTTACTAATCGTAACTACTACATTACTGAATGTGAAGAGGTGTAATTATGAGTTCAAATATAGTCAATGGGGTTATATATGCCAGGGTCTCATCCTCTGAACAGAGAGAGCAAGGTTTTTCAATTGAGGCTCAGCAAGCTCTATTGAGAGAGTACTCGAAAAAGCATAATATTATTATTATTAAAGAATTCCTTGAGGTTCATTCTGCTAAAACAGGAGGTAGGAGATCAGAGTTTAACAGTATGTTAGATTTTATCAAGAGATATAAAGATGATAACTTAGTTATCTTGGTTGAGAAGACTGATAGGTTATATCGTAATTTTGAAGACAGGATCATATTGGACAAATTAGATGTACCAATACACTTAGTTAAAGAAAGTACTATTTATAGGAAAGGAAATAGCTCCTCAGATGAATTAATGCATGATGTTATATTGGCAGTTGCCAAGCACAAAGTCAATTTGATGAGTGAAGAGATAAAAAAAGGTATTAAACAAAAAATATTACAGGGTGGTTATCCTGGAAAAGCACCTTTTGGATATATTAACAATGTTAGCAATGGGAAAAATGTCATATCAAAAGATCCAGATTATTCTGCTATCATCACTTCTTGTTTTAGCAAGTATGCAAATGGTCTAGATTCCATTGAGAAAGTTACGGAAGATATAAATAGGGATATTGTACGCAGTAATTTGAAACGTGTGCTTAAAGCTTCTACTCTGCATAGAATACTATCCAACACCTTCTATATTGGAAAGTTAAATTGGAAAGGTAAAACATATGATGGAAGTCATGACCCTTTGGTAAGTAAAGAGCTGTTTAATAAAGTCCAGATAGTCCTTGCGAAGAGAAGTCAAAGTTCATCACACCAAGTTAAAGAAGAGAAACTATTTCAGGGGATGATAAAGTGTTCTGTTTGTGGTAGGACATTGACACCTGATGTGAAGAAAGGTAAGTACATCTACTATTTCTGTAAAAGCAGTGTAGGAAAAAATGCTACTTGCTCAAATAAGAAGTATATAAGAGAATATGTGGTTACCGCTAGTATTAACAAATTCATGAAAAACTGGAAAATACCTACTTCCTTAGATAGTTTATTCTGTAAGCATTTTGATAATATGAAAGAAGGTAGTAAAGATTCAATTAAGTCTTCCCTATCCAGGGAGAAGGGTAACAAAACTACTTTTGAAAACAAACTTGATAAACTACTAGAGTGCTACATTGATGAAATGATCTCAAAAGAAAAATATGACCGTAAGAAGACTATATATGAGAATCAGATACGTACTTGTGAAGATGAGATTAGGAGGCTTATGGGTGTTTTAGAGGGCTACTCAAGTGGATATAGTCTTGGTAAGCTCATTAATGTATTCATTGAGAAATATTCAACTCTATCTATACACCTAAAAAAAAGTATTATAAACATTATATTTAAGTCTATTTACTACATAGATAATCATATTGAGTGTGAGATGAATGAACCATTCTCATACTTTAAGTCGTAACAATTATTAACCATTGAGCCAGATGATATCATCTGGCTCTTTATTTATTTAAAAACAAAGGGAAAAATAATGAATTTATTAGTTAAAGCAGTGCTTTATGCACGTGTTTCAAGTAAGGAGCAAAGTGATACTGGATTTTCAATTCCAGCTCAATTAAGACTACTAAGGGATTATGCTGATTCACACAATATTATTATTGTACATGAATATATTGAAGCAGAATCAGCTAAACAAGCTGGTAGGACACAATTCAACTCTATGATAAGTTTTCTTAAAGTTCAATCGAAGCGACAAAATTCAATTAAAACGATAGTTGTTGAAAAAACTGATAGGTTGTACAGAAACTTCAAGGATTATGTGATTATTGACGAGGTAAAACCAATTATTCACTTTGTCAAAGAGAACCAGATTCTCTCTGAATCTTCAAGATCATCAGATAAGCTCTTCCACGCTATCAAACTTGCAATGGCAAAGCATTATATAGATAATCTTCAGGAAGAGATAAAAAAGGGGATGGATGAGAAGGTAGCTCAAGGAATGTACCCATCTTATGCACCAATAGGTTATTTGAATAGTCGTCATCATAAGGTAAAGATTATTGTACCAGATCCTAAAGTTTCGCTTATTATTCAAGATTGCTTCAAGAAATATGAGACTGGTTATTATTCTTTGCAAGCTCTCACTGATATGGTGAATGAAAAATTAAAGGAGATTAAGTCAGAAAGAAGAATTGGTACTACAACAATGAGTAGAGTATTAAGAAACATCTTCTACACAGGTAAATTTATATGGAAAAAGGAGATTCAGCAAGGTATTCATGCTCCTTTAACAAGCCAGATCACATTTAACAGAGTGCAACAGATCCTTAATAGCCGTTACAAAACAGAGACTCAAAGAGGTGTGTTTTTGAAGACCTATCAAGGGATGATTCACTGCTCCCATTGTGGGAATACACTTCATCCCGATGTAAAGAAGGGTAAATATATTTATTACTTTTGTAGGAATGCTGTTGGGAAGAAGAAAACCTGCTCCAATACTAGATATCTTTCTGAAAAAAGAATTGATGTTATGGTATCATATATACTTTCAAAGCTTGTTTTTACCAAAGATGAGCTTTACTCAATCTATGAAGATGTCAATAATCATGCTGTTGAATCTGATCAAATGTTAGAAGATGAACAGAAGATACTTAGAAAAGAGAAAAGCACACTGGAAAATCGACTGAATGAGTTAATTGATCTGAGACTAGATAATCATATTGAACAAGATATATTTGTTAAGAAGAAATATCAATTGCTACTTGATATTTCTGTCATTGATGAAAGAATAAACTCGATTAAAGTGGAAAAACACCAAAACAAGGTTAACCCTGACGGATTAGTCGAATTCCTTCAAAGCTTTGACTTTCAATATGATACTGCTGATATTCATAAAAAACAGCATTTTCTTAAAAAGATAAAGTCGAACTTTTTCTACGAGGATAATAGTATAATTATAGAGTTACCTAAACCTTTTAAATATATACTACTTAGCAGAGAAATAAAGGAGTTACAAATATCTAATAAAAACTCTTTATTTCTCGAACATCCCGTATGGTGGAGGTGGCGGGAGTCGAACCCGCGTCCAAAGATAGCTTACAAAGCAAATCTACATGTTTAGTTATCTTATGTTCTTACATCGTATTACAAGATAATCAGAATTCGTACGATGCCAGCAGATGAGTTTCGAAAGAAGTTATCTACATTGCTTCAATCTAGCTATTCAGTATGTCGTCCTATCCTTCTCCGAACAGCCAGGTTCTGGAGGACGAGCTGCGATTAAGCAGCTAAAGCGTAATTTTCGTTTGCTTTTAAATTTAGTTCCATCATGTTTAACGAGTCAGATAAGATTCTCGACATGCATCACCAAGCTCACTTACCCCTGTCGATACCGTTGCACCCCCTATATAGGTTAGGATACGCAAATAGCAAGAATAAAATCACTTATACATACAATATAACAAGGTTGGTTAATTAGTCAAGTATTAATTTTAATATTTAAGATAAATCAAGATAATGTTGCTAAGTTGGACACTATTTCTCGTTTAATTCAGCTGACTTTTGAGATTTATACCTAATAAAATGATGGTTTTCTTTAAATCCCCAAAGGGGATAAGTAGTTTAGCCTGTGTGTTGTATCCTTGTATTTCAAGGATTAACCACAGGTGCGGAAGAACCAACAATCCTGTCCTATTCCAGCCGGAATAGGACAGAAGCGAGGAGAATCTACACCCAGGGTCAATTCAGCAAGCAGAATGAGACCCTGGGCTAATTTATTTAGTCCCTTTCTGGGATTTAAGAAAAGTATCAGTTTTTTGTATGTTATTCATCAAATCTTGTCTCGTTAAATCTTGTCTTTAGTGGCACCTTCACTTCTTACTCGTATGTTATGCGATAATTCATCGAGCTGCCTGCTAAGATCCTAAGGAGCGACTGCATAAAAGGAGGAGAAAGAAATTTATCACAAAAGCACAAAATCCCACAAAAGCACAAACAAGAATATCTTTTAGACGAAGTAAATACCTGTGAAAATGTTTGATTGTTGATTTGTTTAATTTGTAATTGGTTGGTATTGGCTCCGAAGCCTCTTTACTGGGATTGCGGATGCCCACATCCGTATTAACTCTCTACCTTGCAAAGGTATAGAGACTCCTTCCTTCGGAAGGACAAGATTCCCCTTCGCTGAAGGGAAATGAATACGGATGTGGGCATCCGCAATCCCAGTAAACACCCTACATACCGGTGTTTTTTCATAAATAAAAAAAGGGTACCCAGCAAAGGATACCCTATATCTTTTATGTCCAGTCCTAATAGTTTGACTGTTTTATAACTGGTTCTCCCTGTCGGTCGAACCTCTTATAATTAAATTCCTTCGGAGTGTCTTCGAACACTCCCTATTATATTGTCATCCATCCTGGATTTAAGATTTTCATTGCTTTTGCAATGATGCACTCAAGGATGAGTGCGTTCCCAGTAGAAGAGGTTGCAGTTTACTAATTCGTGAAATTAGTTTTAATCCGTGAAAATCCGTGGCTAAATATGTCTTCATTATGAATTATTAATTAATGATACTATTTCATAAGAACTATTTTCTTCATATCAACAGTTTTGCCAATAGTGATTTTGGTGAAATAGATACCGGAAGCTACATTATTTCCATTTTGATCTGTTCCATCCCAGACAGCACTATGAAATCCTCTAACCTGCTGGCCTAAATCAATTAGCTTAACTCTTTGACCTCTAAGATTATAGAGTTCAATTACAGTTTTAGCATCGTTGATAAGACTATACCTAATGGTAGTTACCGGATTAAAAGGATTAGGATAAATAGAAGCGATACCATTCACAAGTGGGATTTCTACAGAGTCGTCAAACTCATTATTAATCTCCACAGGAGCAGGTCCGTAAAAACTATTTGTTCCATCATAGTTTATCATTTCAAGCCAATAGTAATAAACACCATTAATCAACTCGTCTTTATCAAAGAAAGTGTAAGTCTGGGTTTGAGCAGTGTTGGTTCCGGCAAAGAAAGCATCTAACATCAAAGCTTCTTCTAAAGAACTATTACTGTTACGATAGATTCTATAGCCATCTAATTCATCCTCAGATTGAGAAACCCATTGAATCATCACGCCATTGCTGAGATTGTTTATCGCTGTGAAAGATGATAATACAACAGGAAGTGTAGTCTCGCCAAGATCTGTTGTTGCGGTCCAACCTTCTGTACTGGTTAGGCTAGTAATCAGAACATCACTTTGGGTACGAATCTCAATTCTATGAAGAGGAACATTGCTTACGAGGGTATAAATTCCTGTAGTTACGGCACTTGAAGTTCCGGTGATTAATCTACCTTTTTCAACTGCATCGTAGCCAAGAATTACATATTTTTTGCTAAGAGGATACTGAGTAGTTGCGATTAGGGTACCTGTGAGCTTAAAAGTGCTAACATCTTTGCCTGCTGCAGGTATTGCAATGACCGCTGGTAGTGGCATAATTGTATTGTACGCTGTTCTAGTTCCTGCATCTACATCAGTTCCATCATAACTTGAATCATCATCTACATAGCGTCCACCACCTGTAGTGCTACTGCTACAACGCACCGGTACCCAGAAATAGGTTCCTATTGTAGTAGCAGGGTCACCCAGATCTGCATCCATCAATACGCCGGTAGATATATCTCCTGAGCCTTTCCATGTGTTGCTTACATGATCCCAAATTTGCATCTCATTGCCGATAGTGCCTACAGGTCCTAAAATACGGAAGCGAAGATCACTGCCACTATAACCTTGGGCTTGAACCAGCATTACAGATTCTGAATCTTCTGAGCTTAAATCCATGTGTTCCGGGCGATGAATAAGTGTTTTCCCGGAAGCTCTATTGTTTGCACAACAAGCAACAAAGTCTCCAGATTCGACATTTACCATAGTCAAGTCTTTGCCACCATTACCTGTTGCAACAGCTACTACTGAAGTTTCATTAAGAGGCCAGGAGAAGCTTGAATCATCAGTACCACTTCCTGCAAGAGGAGTATTTTCGTAATCAGCAGCTATTTGAGTAAGTGTGCGAGCTGTGCCCACCCACATCCTAAAGTTGCGTATATTACCGGGGAAAGCTCTTGAGCTATAAGCCATTTTACCAATATTAAATTTTGAGTTGCTAGGGTCAGCATATAGGTTTCCACTTGTAAATCGAGCGGCAAGAGTTACATCTTCATTATTAACATAAATTTTTACCGGTTTAGTAGCATTGCTGCCATCATAGACACCTGTTACTAGATACCAGATACCTCTCTCTATGGTAACTTTGGCTGGATTGGATAACACAAAAGCGCGTGTACCTGTCGGTTTGATTGCAAACTCAAAGCTTGAATTTAGATTATTATGTTGTAGCCAGAAAGAACCATTTGAACCATTACCTGAAGTTGTTTGTGAGGCTATATTAGCATGAGCAGTACTGGTGGAAGGGGCAGATGTCCAGCGTATCCATGCTTGCACGGTTAGTTTGTCAGTCGCTGGTGTATTCATACCAAACACATCGCCATCTGCTGATTTCAAATGAGGATTAGGAGTAGCGACTCTACCAAACTTCAAGCGTTCATTTACTTCTCGCTGAATATTGAGCACATAGCTCTTAGAGCCTAATGAATTCTCTACTATAATGGTATAGGTGATTGCAGCAGGGCCGGTAATTGGGTTTGTTGGTCCTACTCTCAAAATACTTTCGCCATTTGATGATACTCTTGCACCATCGATGAATACTTGGCAATCAGAAGGTGCCATTAAATTTAGCTTTAAGGTGGAGTAGTCACCTACAATACTACCGGAATAAACTCCTGTAGCTGCAGGATCTGAGCTAAAAAGTGGGAATATATTTATTTTATCACTTGCATCTTTACCATTCAGTTTCAACTTTCCTAAATGTGGACTCCAGTTAGCACCATTACTTAGAGTGATGCTACCGGTAGTGGCAGAAATGTTTAAACTATTTTTTAAAGTCGCGGTTACGGTAATATCCCCATTGCTAAGAGGAACCAACACATTACTATCATTAGCGAAATATCCTGTACCTGTTACGCCGTTAGCACTCCAGATAATTTCCTGAAGCGAGGAAATAGCATCACCATTAATTTCTGAAGTATCAACATTAATATCACAGGTAAACGCATTACCGTCTTGAACTATACCGGTAATGCTAGTAGGAACATTTTCTGCTCGGCGTCTGAAACGTAAAGTGTAAGTCTTTTTGAATCCAGTATTGTCAGGGTTTGTAACGATTGTGAGTACGTTGTTCTCGGTATCTGAATCAAAATTCAGTCCAGTTGCTGAACCGGCAGGAATAAGTGGTACATTAACAACTCCGGTAACCAGAGCTCCGATGAAAGTTGTGATTGTTTCAAGAACACTATTTTCATTAGTACCATGATGACTAGCAGTAAGATGATATTGTCCGGTTGTCGGAAAAGTTATCTTCAAAGCAGCAGCAGCAGCATAAGTGGTATGATTATAAGCTGTAGTTGCTTTGTTGTAACTAAAAGCTGTGTTGCTACCAGAGCTGTTAAAGATGAAGTTTATAGGATCAGAACCGTATTCAATCTGGGCTGTTATGCCTAAAGATGCCATACCTTTTACATTGGCAGGTGAAAGATCAGATTCAGAGCTTCCTGTACCATCAATAGCTTTAACTATGGCTGTGTATGAGGCGTCTGTGAGTAAAGCGACTAAATTATCATGTAAATTTTGTGTACGAGCATTCTCGTCACTAACAGAAACAGTTTCTGCATATACACCATTTTTGTAAAGCAAGATATCAAAACTAGTAGGATTGGTATCGCTTGTCCAACTTAGTTCATCCGTTGTGTAATTCCAATCGAGACTAGCTGGTGTTTCCGGCAGAGCAAAAAGTAAAGAAAGAGATAAAATCATGCTGAACATCAGTACAATTTTAAGCGATTTAAAAAAGGTCATATCACCTCCAAAGTGATTACCATTAAAGATTTAAGTATTGTGCATATTTTATTGTTATGAATTTAAATTGTCAAGATTTATTTTCAGTTATTTTAGTTTAGTAAAATAAATCATTAAATAGCTACAAGTTATAAATATTGTTCTTTGTGAGGAGGGTATAAAAAGTACGCCTTAGGGATTTAAAAGGTTGTGTTGTCGAGTCATAGGGAAGTCTTATCGGTTCTCCTTGCGGGTCGAATCTCTTCTGCCCGCAGTCCGACGGAAGAGGACGTAGCACTACATACCGGTGTTTCTCATAAATAAAAAAAGGGTACCCTCGAAGGAATACCCTATATCTTTTATGTCCAGTCCAAAATAGTTTGACTGTTTTACTCATTGGTTCTCCCCTGACGGGTCGAACCTCTTTTAATTCAATTCTTTTGGAGTGTCTGCGAACACTCCCTATTATATTGTCATCACTCCGTGATTTAAGAGGTCTTGTTGCCAACTTCAGTCGATTAAACCATTCAACGATTTAACAGAATAGTTTGTCTGAAGGTCTTACCTTCTGTGTTTTTGTGTGGTTTTGTGTCTTTGTGGTAATATAAGAGGGCGAATATTGATTCGCCCCTACATTTTAATCAACTAATCTGAGTAAATACCCAATCAAATCTAAATCAAAGCCATTAGCTGAAGTAACAATCTCGCCATCTTTAAAAAGGAATATCACGGGGTAGTTATCCAAAGCGATAGGTTCAGATACAATAGTATCACCATTTTGGTAGGTAAAATTCTCTTTATTAAGAGAAGTTAGTTCCGGTATGTGGCGATTCTGAGAATACACCAAGACTTCAATACCTTTCTTTTTAAAGTTATCCAAGTTATTAAGTAATTGTTCTAACATTCTCTCTTGCGGTTCATTACCTGCTCTATTAAGAATCATTAAAAGAGATGTTTTACTTAACATGTTATTATCTTTTAAGAGAGAATTAGTAGCAGTAAGAGTCTCGCTTGACCACTGAATCTGATTCTCATGCTGGGTTGTAGGAGTAACGAAGTTGAGTTCAATCTGCTTACTATCCGGTGTTATCTGTTTAATTACAACATTGGCATCGCCGTTTTTGTTTCTCAGATAACCCATAACATATAGTTGCCTATTTGGTTCTTGGAAATATTTAGCAAAGTGCTTACCATTATCTTCATAGAAGTCAAACCAAGTGTTGGATAAGAGACCTTTACCGGAGATGGAGCTGACTAAGAAGTTGCTAAAAGGTTCTGGAGTTTGTTCTTTACCATCAAAAGTGATAACAATCTCAAACTCTTTTTCTATTCTTTCCGGTTCCGGCGGTGTATCATCATTCAGATCTTCACCAAAATCAAAATCAATCCCGACCCATTTCTTACCATTATAATACTCTAAGAAACCTTTCCATCTTTGGGGAATCCCGGCAGTTTGCAGCAGAGAAGAAAGCAGGAAAATATGTTCTGTTTCGGTAAGGTACTTCTTATTAATAGTTTGGGTAGGAGTTAGACTTCCTCCAAAATAGCTCCAGGAAGCTTGCTCATCTCGGAAGGTATTGAGTTTCATCCATTGTTGAATGTTTTCCACAGTTTTAGTAATATTCTTATCGCGTAAAGAGTTGGTAAGTTGAGTTAGCTCTTCTCTCCAACCAGTTTGTGGGAAGGGATTTGAGCCAAAGACAGGTTGTAGCACATTAGCTTTGAAAATATTGTACTCAACTTGTTTTTGGTAATATTCTCTGCTATCTGTTAAAGAGATTAAAAGATTTTGAATAGCAGTGGTATCAGGAAGTTCGATGAGGTCTTTTATATCCCAATCTAGCATTATGTCTATCATGATAGTTCGTGCTAATTTGTGATTCTTCAGCTTAGTAAGGGAGTTATCAGCAACCAGCCAGTTGTCGGCGTTTCCGGCTAACCTTTCGCACTTAGCTAAGTATTTCTCTCTCTTATCTAAGTAAGCTTGCGTGTCTTCTTTTGGCTCAGGAAGAGGATAATTAGTTAAGAATTGAATAGACTTCTTTTGATTCAGTAAGCGGTTTTCTCTCTTCTTGTTAGCCAAATCTGTCTTGTCCTGAATATATTGATTATTCATTTCGGAAAGTCCAAAATCACGATTTTCAGAAGAGTCTAAAGGGAAGTTCATAACAAAGTTAGCTTCTAGATTATTATCTTTCTTAAGCATAATGGTAGTGGTTGTAATATCTTGCAGTGTATTAAGATAGCCTTTGCCTACTTTACCGGCTTTACCAGCTGTTACAAAGAGGGAAGTGTTGCCAAAGTCAACATTTAGCTTACCTTCGTCATCTGTTTTATCACTGAATAAATTAAAAAGTCCACCAAAAGTAGTAGCATAATAATAGACATTAGCTTCCGGTACAGGGTTATTTTCTTCATCTACAACCAGCACAGTTGTTTTAACTATATCAGCATAAACATTTGTGATATTGAGCTTTGTGTCGTGTTGATTCTTTTCTAAAGTTAGGGGTGTGTTGTAAGTACCAAACACTTCAGAAGTGAGTAGCGGTGCTTTCTTTGCCCTGTCTATTTCCCAGGAAGACTTTCGGTATTCTGCAGGATATCCTTCCGGAACGATTTTCCACCCTTCAGGAGTCCAAACTTCAGTCCAAACATGGTTACTATCAGTAAAGCTCCAGTATGGGGCAGAGGCAGGACGGCAAGGAATACCAACAGAACGGAAGATTGCCATTTGGAGAATCATCATCTCTTCACATCTGCCATAGCCTCGTTTAATAGAAGTTAGCGGGGCTTGGTCTCTACCGGAGGTTTGCTTAAAGTACACTCCTTCTTGATAGAATAAATCGGCAAACATAATCGCTTCATTAATATCTTTAGCTTTCTCTACTTGAGGAAGAAGGGTCTCATAGAACTCTTTACGCCAATTCTCGAATGGTTCTTGGGAGATTCTCAAAGGTAGAATAAAGTGGAGAAAGTATTCTTCAGGGACTTCTGCAACATAGGGCAGATCGAGTGATTTTAAAGCATAGGTTAGGTGTTCATCGAAGTAATCAGGGGTGATAACTGCAAGATCCGGATGGCTAATATGAGTTAAGATAAAATCTGCATATTGAGCTTTTAGTCCGGTTAGGTTATCAATATAGTTGATGAGAGCATCAGCGTTTTTCCCGGCGTAGCGGGTTATTTTAGCATAGCTATCTGTTGTAGCTATTAGGTTGCCCAAGGTCAGAACAAGTAAGCATAACATAAGTAATTTTTTCATGGTTCCTCTACATATTATTAATTTTAAGTTTTATTTATTTAGTGAAAGGGGATTAAGAACCACCCCGCCGGAAATACCGGCACCCCTCCTTAGAGGGGAATTTAAGACCACACCCCGTCAGCAAAGCTGCCACCCCTCTCCAGAAATTCGCTTTGCGAATGAAGAGGGGAATTAAGAAGCCGCTACATTTCAATCATCATTGCGAAGCAATACCACAATTTTTCACTTTTCATTTTTCTCTTTTAATTCTTCTTTATTATCGGTGTTATCCGTGGCTAAAAATTCTTCCAGTTATTGATTACTAAACCAGTCTTCCCGAAGTATAAGCCCTATAATCTTTATAACTATATATAGTAGCAATAGCAAAGAAGCAGAAAGACATAAAGAAGGCACCATAAATACCCACCACATTCTTAGCTACAATGCCCAGGATAGGAGCAAGTAAACCCCGAATGCCGGTGATAGTTACATGCAGACTTTGATACATGGAAGCATCTTCATTTCCGGCAAAGTGAATAGAACTCATGTTCCACGACATATTAACACCAGCCATAGCAAAGCCATTCACAGCAAAAGTTATATAAGTTAATGTAAGCATAAATGGCGAACTGGCAAATTGTCCGGTAATTATTAATAGTAAAGGGAACAAGGCAATAGCACCGAAGGAGTAGGATGCAAATTTAAAGGGGTGAAATCTATCATGTAATCTTCCCAAGATAGGAGCTAAAATAAAGAAGCCCATTTGGGCAAGTATTCCCTTGGAAATAAATGATTGGGTGTAGTTTAACTGGAGATAATCTACTAAGAAGATAGGTATTACCGGAGCTAAGGAGAGAATGCCAAATCCGTAGAGCGTGAAATCTCTTTGAAAGTGAGCATAAGGTTTATTAGTTCTAAGTAACTGGAAAGCTCGTTGTAGGGGGGTAACAAAGATGTCTCTTTTTCTCATCTTCTTTTGATAAACAACACCACATTCTTCTATTTTGATATAACTAAGAATAGCAGTTGAGATGAATCCGGCAACTGCAACATAAATGAAGATAGCTTTGAGGTTTGCTTCTGAAGAGTCTAAGAATCTACCTGAAAGCCAGGCAAAGATCATGCTTACCACAGAAGCTATACTCATTGTGTAGCCAAATATCTTGGATCTGTTATTGGGTAAGTTACTTTGATAGATGGAATTAGAAGCAGGCGAGAGAATTCCGTTAAAGAAAGCGATAGTTCCATAAAGGAGAAGATAGATATTCATAGAAGTAACAAAGTAGGCTAATAGTAGCAATAATCTGCCAAAAATAGCTACTAACCAGAAGAACTTAGCTTTGCTTCTGCTCTGTTCAAGAATCTTGCCCCACCAAATAGCTAAAAAGTTGGTAACAGGCCAAATCATGGTTAAAACCATTAACTGCCAGTCTAAAGCATTAAATGCCTTCTTAGCTATTATATCCTGAATTGATGTAAAACCTGTAAACACTCCGTTGAAAATAGTTGAAAAAATCAACATAGTTACAGTAGTTTTATAAATATTTTTCTTATCCATCTATTAGACCTCATTTATAAGTAACATAAAATATTACTATGATTTATTGGCAATGATATTTATTTTAGTTAAGACAAAAAATGCTCTTAAGTGCATTCAAATTTATAAGTAAATAATTTAAAAAAAGAGACTTCCGAATTCAGAAGTCTCTCAAATTTCTAAGTTTACTCAGTTCTCACTTCTTATACCGGGCAAACTTTTCTACCATAAGCTTCATTAATCACCTGAGCAATTGCTTCATACACGGCAAATGCACCACAAAGAATTCCATCGTATCCGGCGATTGTATGGATAAGATGGCTTCCTGTGAAGTTAGCAAGAGCTAATAAGATGAAGAGAATAAATAGAGACCCGAATACTAATTTCGAGATTGTTAAGGACTTTAGAGTTGCAATAAACATCCCGAAGGTAAATATTCCCCATAATAAGAGGTATAAACCAAAAGATAGAGGAGAGTGAGGTTCACCCAAGCCCAGCTTAGGCATTATCCAAATTAAAACTAACGATATCCAGAAGAAGCCATAAGCTGTAAAGGCTACGGTCCCAAAAGTTTTGTTGTTTTTATACTCTAAAATACCTGCTATAATTTGGGCAATTCCTCCAATCGTGATTCCCATTGCCATGATTACTACATCAAGCGGGAAAAATCCAGCATTATGCACATTAAGAAGAATGGTAGTCATACCAAATCCTAACAAACCTATTGGTGCAGGATTAGCTTTTGTCGTGTTGTTCAAGATTACTCCATATATATTATTTTAAGTTGTCATTAAATGCAAATAGGTTTTCGTGTCAAATTAATTTCGTTAGAGAAAAAATGACACGTTGAAGGATGAGGGAGAGAGTGAGAGAAAGTGCAATATTTAACGCTGATAAACACAATTAAACCGATGGTCAAGAAATTATTATTGACAACAAGTAGAAACTGATTACTTTGTCATTAAAATAATTATCAATCAGAGGAGAATGATATGTCTGAACAGATTAAGAACAAACTTATGAGTGGTGAAAGATATTCCAAATTTGAGGCAATTCCTTTTGACCAATTCAAAACAGAAGACTTTATGCCGGCTATAGATTGGGCATTAGAGATAGCAAGAAAAGAATTTAATGACTTTATTGCCAGTCCTGAAACCCCAACTTTTGCCAATACTATAGAAGAAGAGAGTGGGGTAGAGTTAGATTACGTTACCACTATTTATTTCAATTTATTAAGTTCAAATACTAACAAAGAACACTCGGCTATGGCTGGAGAGATTTCCCAGAAATTAGCTGAGTTTGGTAATGAAACCATGATGAACCCAAAAATGTTTGAAAAGCTCAAATATGTTTATGATCATCAAGTAGCTGAAAATCTAAATGCAGAGCAAACAAGATTGTTAGAAAAGACCTACAAATCATTCTGTCGTAACGGTGCTTTATTACCTGAAGACAAAAAGAAAGAGTTGATGAAAATCAATATGGAAATGTCTAAATTAGGTCCTGATTATTCACAAAATGTGCTCAACTCAACCAATAAATTTGAATATATTGTTGAAGATGAAAGCGAACTAGAAGGTTTACCTGCTAATGCTAAAGCTAATGCTGCCCATATGGCAAAACAAAAAGGTCATGCCGGAAAATGGTTATTTGTGCTTCAACCATCCATGTTTTTACCGATTCTCCAATATGCCAAGAATAGAGATTTAAGAGAAAAGTTTAATAAGGCTTGGGGTTCAAGAGCCTTTAATGATGAATTTGATAATCAAGAAATACTTAAAAAGATAGCTAGCTTGAGACATAAAAGAGCTCAATTACTTGGTTTTGCTACTCACGCTGAATTCACTTTAGCAGAAAGAATGGCTGAAAATCCTAAAACTGTGGAAACCTTCTTAGATGAAATTCTTGAAGTGGCAATGCCTGCTGCTAAGAAAGAAGTTAAAGAGATTCAAGCAATTGCTAAAAAAGATGGTATTGATACCTTAATGCCATGGGATGTTTCTTACTATTCAGAGATTTTGAAGAAGGAAAAGTTCGATTTTGATTCTGAAGAACTAAGACCTTATTTCAAAGTTGATAATGTACTTAAAGGCATCTTTACTGTTGCTAATAAACTCTATGGCTTGAAGTTTGTAGAACATGCAGATCTTCCTAAATATCATGAAGATGTTAAGGTTTATGAAGTTATCCAAGAAGATAGTGGCAGATATATGGGACTTTTCTATGTTGACATCTATCCACGCCCAACCAAGAGAGCCGGTGCTTGGATGACAAGTTTCCGTTCACAAGGATTCCAAGAAGGTGAAGTGAAAAGACCTTTTATCTCAGTTGTTGCTAGCTTTACTCCTCCTTCAGGCGATAAACCTGCCCTTCTCTCTTTAGATGAAGTAACTACTATTTTCCATGAATTTGGTCATGCTCTACACGGACTCCTCTCAGATGTGCATTACAAGTCTTTAGCCAGTCCAAGTGTTTATTGGGATTTTGTCGAGCTTCCATCTCAAATTATGGAAAACTGGGTTCTCGAAATGGAAACCTTAAAGCTCTTTGCTTACCATTATGAAACAGGTGATTTGATTCCTGAAGAGTTGGTTAATAAAGTGAGAAAAGCAGAAACATTTAATAAGGGTATTTTCAATGTCAGACAAGTTTCTCTCGGTTTACTTGATATGGCTTGGCATGCTGCTGATCCTTCTAAGGTGAAAGATGTGGCTAAATTTGAAAGTGAAATTGGTGAAAGAACTCGTCTCTATCCAAAGGTTGAAGAGGTTAACACTTCATGTTCTTTCTCTCATATCTTCGCCGGTGGCTATTCAGCAGGTTATTACTCTTACAAATGGGCTGAAGTTCTTGATGCTGATGCTTTTGCTAAATTTAAGGAAGATGGTATCTTCAATAAAGAAACAGCTAAATCATTTAGAGATAATATCCTTTCAAAAGGTAATTCGGAACATCCAATGGATCTCTTTAAAAAGTTTAGAGGTAGAGAACCGGATCCAAAAGCTATGCTTAAAAGAGATGGTTTAATTAAATAATTAGGTCAAATTATAATAATATAGAGAGACTTCTTAAGCTTAAGAGGTCTCTTTTTTGATGCTAAAAGTAGAGAGGAAAAGAAGACTTTAACACAAAAGCACAAAGAAGAATGAAGAAATGAAAATAAAACTAAAATAACAACCTCTTAAAATACTCTAAGTTCATGCATAGTAGAGATATGGTGAGGTCTTAAATCCTTAACTTATTTTTACGACATGAATTAAAAGATAGCGCAAGGTATGGAGATTTTATGGTATTCAATATCAAACTCATATGCAAATCTCTTAAAGCCCTGAAAGGGTGGTATTTGTTAGCAAGGGGTGTAAGCCCCTTGTAAAGTATGGAGTTAGAAGATAGCCCTGCAGGGGCGACATATATGTATTAAGAACCTACTCCCAGATATATCTTTTATCATATTCAATATCATATTTATGTAAAAAATACAAGAGCTCTTCTTGAAAAGATCGCTGATGATGGTGTTCTTTTTGTTTTGAAATATAATCAACAACCAATTGAATTTCTCTGGGATTAACTGAAAAGGCTCCATAACCATTTTGCCAACTAAAGTTCTCAATGCCGAATTTACCATTTAGCCATTTAGATGAATTGCTTTTAATAAACATTATTAAGTCACTTAGACTTAGTGTCTTGGAAAGAAGACATAAAACATGAACATGGTCATTATTCCCACCAACTGCCAAAGTAGGGCATCCTTTTGTTTGACACAGCTTGGCTATGTAGCTATAAATCTCTTTTTCGTTTTCCTGATTCAAATACGCGCTTCTGTTTTTGGTACTAAAGATAATATGAAGATAATTCTTAACTAATGATTGTCCCATAAGACCTCCATTCAATATTTTAATGATAGTATGTAAATAGATAATAATTTGTCAATAAATAGCTTATATTTTTATAATTTATACCTGTAAACTATGTCGCCCCTGCAGGGCTATCTTCTAACTCCATACTTTACAAGGGGCTTACACCCCTTGCTGACAAACATCACCCTTTCAGGGCTTTAAGATATCTGCACATAAGTGTAGCATTGAATATGATAAATGATACATCTGTGTGTAGGTTCTTAACAGATATATGTCGCCCCTGCAGGGCTATCTTCTAACTTCATGCTTTACAAGGGGCTTACACCCCTTGCTGACAAATATCACCCTTTCAGGGCTTTAAAACTGTCCAGTCCTAAATAGATTGACTGTTTTCCTATTAATCCCTTTTGGAAATTAAGACCACACCCCGCCGAAATTCGGCACCCCTCTCCGGAAACTTTCTTCGAAAGTGAAGAGGGGAATTAAGAGGTTGCGTATCAATCTTAACTCTGTGTTAGGGTCTTTTTTCTCGCTAATTATTACGAATTTCACCAATATATTGAATCATATTTTATCTGTGAAAATCTTTTCAATCTACGTTATCTGTGTTCTATTTCCCAGAATTCCCCACAAATTACTCTGAATTTCGACAAATCTATTGACATGATAAAATAGCTGTATGTAATGACATAAATTAGAATTTTAGGAGTATAGATGTCAAACAAAGTAAGAGTTAGGTTAGCTCCAAGTCCTACAGGTTATCTACATTTAGGTACTTTAAGAGTAGCTTTATATAATTATGCCTTTGCAAAAAAGAATAACGGAAGCTTTATATTAAGAATTGAAGATACAGACCAAAATAGGTTAGTTGATGATGCAGTTGAGAGAATTATATCTACCTTAGAAACTATTGGGGTTGAATTTGATGAAGGACCAATCCAAGGTGGTGCGTATGGACCTTATGTGCAGTCTGAAAGATTAGATATTTACAATAAGTATATTAATGAATTGATAGAGAAAGGTTTTGCTTACCACTGTTTCT